>Ga0105048_10001017_pt1 | contig 45246 bp, 39 predicted proteins | sample MAT05_FD_78382 | JGI IMG/M metagenome (GOLD analysis project Ga0105048, IMG submission 78382) | Freshwater microbial communities from Lake Fryxell liftoff mats and glacier meltwater in Antarctica - MAT-05 | ecosystem: Environmental > Aquatic > Freshwater > Ice > Liftoff microbial mat | place...
AAGCGGGAGGAGCGGGTGATTATTGAGATAAAAAAGCAACTGCCTTCGTTGTGAAGACAGTTGCTGCACGCTGTGTTGGGCAGTTTTTGTTTTGCAAGACTCTTTGCCTATCTAGAACTACTCAATCAAGATTGCGAATTTCTGTTATCAAGTAAATGCCTTCAATGATTTGCTTTACTCGACACTCCGACAATGTGTCAGTAAATTCTCCCAATTGTGTCTTGTCTACCGTGAAAATTTGGGATACTAAAACCACACTTTGCTTTGATAAATTTGCTTTGCCTTTCTCAAGAAGTACATTTCTAGGGACTTCTGCCCTTTTAATATTTGAAGTCAAAGCACACACAATAACGGTGTTAATTCTACTGGCATTGAAAACATTATTTTGAACGACAACATGAGCCTCCTAATGTGTGCCTAGCTCTAGAATTCAGAGGATTTTTGTCCCTTTTGAACGGTTACATTTCCAACATAATGTTTGCAAATTGCTCTCTGATGTTATTCCCCCTTTTGAAAGGGGAATTATGTGATCAATTTCTAATAATAGATTTTTTTCGTCTTTAACAGATACGCCACAATATTGACATGTATAATCGTCTCTACTTTTTATTAGCTCCCTAAGAACTAATGTCATTAACGCTCTTTGTCCTGCTATACTTTTTTGAAATTTTATTAACTCATTAAGATATTTAATAAATTTTTCTAAATTTTCAATATTTAATTGGATATCAAATTTTATAGAGCTGTTTCCTCCTGCGGATACATATTGAAAGGTGTAAACATGGAAATAGAGATTGCTAAAATCAATGTGATCAAAGCCCAATTTATCTATTAGCTTTTCTTTGCTAAAATACATAATTAGCGGCGGAATATCTTTTTTTATATTATTTAGTATTGCAGCCCTTTCATTCTGAAGTAAAATCTTCCCTTGTTCAACGGCAGAAAAATCATTCAACACGCTCTCGAAGTTTGATAACGAATTTTCGTCAATTTTTATATCAAAGTATTTACAAAGATACTTAAATGGTTGATCGCGAGCATTTTTACAAACAGATGCAGAGCAATTATGAACCCGATTATTTTTAATGCTTTTCCCCCACTCCCTTCTCTTAAATTTATAATTACTGCTATCGTATAAACGTCCATCTCCATAATCGTGCGACTTAATATCTGAGTGCCGCAATTTTAATTCTTCAATGTGATTATTAAGTTCATTGCAGTTTTTTGTATGCTCTTTAATGCTATCTTTAATGCTTTCAAAATATTTGCTCCTGAAATAAAAGTAAATATACATCTGGTAACCAATATAAATTCCCAAGCCAATCAAAATAAAAAATGCAATTTGACTGGCGATTGGTGTTATAGATTGCGATGGAGTAATAGCATTAATAGTGATGGCGGCGATCAGACAGATCAAGCAAAGCGAAGCAATTATGGCGATGGAATAAGTTAATGTTTTCCGATTGTTTTTCCCCGCCGCTATGCTAGGGGAATTGACTTTTTTTGATGATGACGATAGCGGATTGACTTGCTCTTGTTGTTGCGGGTTTGTCATTGTTGGTATTGATGTTAGTGATGGCGTAAGTAATTTATTAAGCAGTTGTATTGCCTTTTCGTTATTTGGATTTATTGCCGTTGCCTTTTTCAAACATTCTATTCGCTCATTGTCATTGTTGGCAACTTGATATAACCATCCCCATGCATTTTCATCTTTGGGATTTTCCTTCACTGCCGCAATCAGATACTTACGTGCGTTTTCGCGTTTACCGCTCTTATATGCGGCTATTCCACTTTGCAGATTACCCATATTATTTTTTTCTCTTTCACAAAACTGTCAGATGAGGTTTTTGGTTTTCATTAATACCACATTTTGCAAGGAACTGCCCAACTATGTGTTATACGGAAACTTTCTATATACGACGCTTGCATTGAATCTTGTATAGAATGACACTTCATGACTATCGTACGTAGAATTATATTCTTAATCTCTGAAACCACAATTGCCAAAACTGTGTACTGTACCCTGCGTTCTTTATCACTTCGTGGTAAAAGTGGGGATATGAAGAACTTCAATCAACGCGATTTCCCTCTGCTGACAAATTGGATCACTGGGTTATTTTCAATATTGGCGGCAATAAATACAGGTTGATTACATCGATCCATTTCAATCGCGGCAAAGTATATATTCGACATGTCCTTACTCATGCCGAATATGATTGAGGAGATTGGAAAAATGACTCTCGCAATTAACGAACTTCAAACCCACTGGACAAACATCGCCCCGTTATTATCCGTCCGCAATGAGCGTGAATATAATTCAGCGGTTAAGCGCTTGAATGAGTTATTGGATGAAATTGGCGACAAAGAAACACATCCCCTTTATGGCTTTCTTGATACGCTAGGATCCCTGATTCACTTATATGAAGAGGAACATTATTCAATGCCTGAAGCAACGGGTATTGATGTATTACACTTCTTAATGGATGAGCATCAGCTTACACAATCTGAATTGCCTGAAATCGGCTCACAAGGCGTGGTGTCTGAAATTTTAAATGGCAAACGTGAGTTGAATGTCCGCCAGGTGCGCGCTTTGGCAAAGAGATTTAAAGTTTCTGCGGCTGTGTTTGTTTGATTTAGCATTCTTCCTCACTTCGTGGTAAAAGTGGGGATATGAAGAACTTCAATCAACGCGATTTCATTTGGATTTTTCCGCTGTCCATCGGCCTTGGAGCGGTTTTATCTTCTCTGCAAGCGGGTAACTGGTTTCTCGGCTGGCTGGGATTCTCCTTTCTCTTTCTTCTTTCCTTCTCACTTCTCACCCTTTCTACAAAATGGGCAAATGGCGGAAAAACCCTCGCATGGATGGTCGCCCTCGCTTTTGCCTTGCGACTTGCGGGCGGAGTCGCCGCTTATATGGCTTTGCCCATCTATGGCTTTGACGATGCAGATGACAAAGCAGGCTATGTCTACACCGATGCACATCGCCGCGACGATCAGGCTTGGGGTCTGGCAAACTCAGAACATCCCATCATGGATGCGTTCAATAAAAAATTCGCCTACGATCAATATGGCGGCTTGCTGGCTTTTAGCGCATTTGTCTATCGCTATTTTTCACCCGATACGCATCGTCCGTTGATGTTGATATTGCTCGCGGCCTTGGCTGGAACATTGAGCCTTCCATTTTTGTGGAAGGCTGTCTCTTTACAGTGGGGTGAAAAAGTGGCGCTTGCTTCCGCATGGATTTTCGCCCTATATCCTGAAAGCATACTGCTGGGCGGCTCGTCCATGCGTGAGCCGTATTTAATGTTATTCAGCGCGTTTGTATTATGGGGATTTGTCAATTTCGTTGCAGACTCGCGCGCAAATATTTTCAACGTCATGTGGCTTGGTTTGGGCATGATGGGGATGCTGCTTGTCTCGCCATCGGTGGCATTGGTCACACTCGGGCTTCTGGCAGGCTGGTTATATTTCACCAGTGAGCGCGGTCATCTCACATGGCAAGGCGTGTTCGTAATCGCAATCGTGTTTATTATTTCTCTGTTGATTCTCACATCCGCTTTGGATCGGCAGGGAAATCTGGGCGGCGGCACTCCCTTTGCCGTGATCGGTAATTTTTTACGCGAAGCCATCAAAATGGACGTCCATCATTTGGAGCGCAGTTCGGGCTGGGTTCAAAAATTGTTTGATGAAATACCCGCCTGGCTGCACATCCCATTTGTTTTAATCTATGGGATTTTTCAACCTGTGCTACCAGCGGCGATTGTTGAGCCGACCACGCTTCCATGGCGGATTATTGCGGTCGCACGTGCTGTTGGCTGGTACGCTTTACTACCAGCTTTGATTCTCTCTTTCGGAGCGGCAGCAGGCCAAACGTCTGATGCGAAGCGTAAGCTCTTGATCTGGATCAATCTGGTTATCTGGGGCTGGATTCTGCTCACATCTCTGCGCGGCGGCGCCGATCAATGGGATAATCCGCGCTATCGAACGATCCTGTTTTTATGGCAGGCTGTTATCGCGGGGCAGGTTTGGGTTTGGTGGCGCGAGACACGAAACGTTTGGTTCCTGCGCGTGGTTTCAATGGAATTTGTGTTTTTAATTTTCTTTGGATACTGGTATGCGAATCGATATTTCAAGGTTGGTTTACAACTGCCATTCGTTCAAATGGTCGCCATCATTCTTGGCCTATGGGCTTTGATTTTCTTTGGGGGCGTGTGGCGTGACCGCTCAAGACATAGTGTATAATTCAGCGACTGAATTTTGAATTAAGGAGAAAAAAATATGCCCACTGCACTCATCACTGGCATCACAGGCCAGGACGGTTCGTATCTTGCCGAGTTGTTATTAAAAAAAGGATACCGCGTGATTGGTATTGCGCGCCGTTCCAGCACCATGAATTACGAACGGATTCAACATATTTTGGATGATATTACAGTGGTGCAGGGAGATTTACAGGATCAGGGTTCCCTGCTCTCCATGCTCGAAGAATATAAGCCTACTGAAGTTTATAATCTCGCGGCGCAATCCTTTGTGCCGACTTCATGGAATCAACCTGCGCTGACCGGTGATGTAACCGCCATTGGGGTAACCCGTATGTTGGAGGCAATTCGTTTTGTGAATCCCAAGATTCGTTTTTATCAGGCTTCCTCAAGTGAGATGTTCGGCAAAGTGATGGAAGTTCCACAGTCTGAAGAGACTCCATTCTATCCGCGCAGTCCTTATGGCGTTGCAAAATTATACGGCCATTGGATCACGATCAACTATCGCGAGTCATTTGATATGTTTGCCACTTCGGGTATTTTGTTCAACCATGAAAGCCCTCGGCGTGGAATGGAGTTTGTGACGCGTAAGATCACCGACCATGTCGCCCGCATCAAACAGGGGCTGGCAAAAGAACTGCGCCTTGGAAACCTTGAAGCCCAGCGTGATTGGGGTTTCGCAGGCGATTATGTAGAGGCCATGTGGTTAATGCTTCAACAGGATCATCCCGATAATTATGTGATCGGCACAGGCGAGACTCACGCCGTACGTGAATTCTGTGAGATCGCTTTTTCACATGTCGGGCTGGATTATAAAGACTTTGTCGTGCAGGATGAAAAATTCTATCGTCCCGCCGAAGTAGACTTGCTCATCTCTGACCCAGCCAAAGCGCGTAAGTCTTTAAGCTGGGAGCCTGCTATCTCTTTCAAGGAACTTGTGACCATGATGGTGGATTCAGACATGGCACGGCTGAAAAAGGGGTAATCGTTTAAGATCGTTTGAAGATTATGAATCGATTTACCGTTTTCAAAAAATGGCCGGTATGGACAGCAGACGCAGTCGCATGGATTGGCCTGTTGGCTTATTTGATTCAATCCATAATCTTTGCACATACAACCATATCAAACCTTGATGAAGGCGCTTATTTACTCAAAGGAATTTTATTTGCTAGCGGCGCCTATCATCCTTTTGACCCTGGGATTTCAACCAATAAAGCGCCGCTTGCTTTTTTAATCCCGGGCTATGTTCAACTTTTATTTGGAGCGGGGCTGCGCACGGGTCGCTATCTGGCTGTTTTTTTTGGCGTGATGGCTGTGATGGGCACATGGACAGCTTCGCGCCGGATTGGGGGGAAGTGGCTGGCGGCGGCGGCTGTATGGGTTTTTGCATCCAGCCCCTTAATCATCAAGATTTATAGCGGGGGGGCCACTCAAAGCACAATCGCCTGTTTATTAGCATGGACACTGGCTCTTTCTCTGGGCGAAAAACGCCCGCTCTGGCAACTGATGTTAAGCGGCTTTCTGGCAGGGCTTATGATGCTGGTCCGTCAAAACATGGTGCCCGTACTGCCGCTTTTGGCAGCCTATGCATTTTGGCAGCATGGACGTAAGGGATTTGTTTTATTGCTCTCCGGCTTGGGTGTCGTGGCGGCGGCTCATGTTTTATATTGGCCGTCTATTTTGCAAATATGGGCCTGGCTGCCAATCATTCATATGCCCGCGCAGTTTGTGTACTCCGGGAGCGGCACATCCATTTGGGTGCCCGAAATTTTCCCAGCTTCCCGCATCCTATCGGCTTTCCAGGCAACCCGCTTTCACTTTATAGCTTTGGTAGGGAGCCTGATCTCCTTTTTGCTTTGGCCTACAATACGTGCTTGGAAGTCGCGCGAAGATTTTCGCATGAGTTTGTTTCTGTTCGCCTTGTTCTGGGGATTGCTCATTATGCATGCCATGGCCTCCGTCGGTCAGGATTATTGCGTATTTTGTCTCACCCCCTATATTGCATTTTTTAATATCGCTGGTATTTTATTTTTGGTCGTATCCATAAAGTCATGGAACTGGCAGCCTTCTGTTCTGAAACAGATTTTATTGATGGGTATCCTTTTTGTTATTTTTACAGGCTCAGGTTTTTCTGCTTTTGAAGATATTGGGCCATCCTTGTTGAAACTTCCCGCGCCGAGAATGCGTGACCTGAGAATTCTGCCGGGCTTTGTGACCGTCTGGGATATTTTGTCGAATAAGTTTCAAATCAACTACAACGACGCCATGCGCTACGCATCCGCTGCATTCGGCTTTGTCGTGGGAGTGTTGATCCTGCTGAGCGTATATCTTGTCTGGCGTCGTGCCCAGCTCAACTCAGTTCGTTTTGCCGCTTTTTTTTCATCCGCTGTATTGTTATTTGCCATCATCTTCTCGCCTGTTTTGCATGGAAGCGCAGGAGTAAAAGACTGCAACTCGGATATCATATTGAATAACGAGCAGATTGGAGCGCACTTAAGCGGTATCATTCCTCAGGGAAGTTCCGTGTATTGGGATGGCGGACTTTCTGCCGCGCCGCTCCTCTACTTGCCCGCAGTGAAAATTTACCCAGCCCAGATCAACAGCGCGTATTCTTTTATCAGCAACGGCGATACAGCCGAGTTATTTCGGTTTGGTCTTTGGAATGAGGAAATGCGTGATGAATGGAAGGCAACCGCAGATTTCTTTATTATTGAAGATAAACGGTATGACAACTGGAAGGAATTTTTCACCCCGCAGCAATTTGACGAATTCGAGCGTTCGCCTGTAGGAACATCTTGTTTGAAAGAATCGAGTTTGCGTATTTTCCGCAGGAGTATGAAATAAATGAACCTATCACTCATAGTTCCAGTCTATAACGAGCAGGAAACCCTGCCCCTTTTATTTGACGCGATCCACGAAGTCATGCAGCCCCTTAATCAAACCTGGGAAGTGATTCTGGTGGATGATGGCAGCCGCGACAATAGTTTGGATGTTCTAAAAGAGTACGCGCTAAAGGATTCTGATCATATTCGCGTGATTTCTTTCCGCCGTAATTTCGGACAGACCGCCGCGATTGCGGCCGGGTTGGATTATGCCCAAGGGGAAATCATCGTTTTGCTGGATGCCGATATGCAAAATGACCCAGCCGATATTCCGATGATGCTCGCCAAATTAGATGAAGGCTATGACCTCGTCAGCGGCTGGCGTAAATACCGCAAAGACAACGCGCTGACACGTAACTTCCCTTCGATGCTCGCGAACAGACTCATTTCACGCGTTACCGGGGTGCATTTACATGATTATGGCTGCACGCTTAAAGCATATCGCCGTGATGTACTTGAAGGGTTCCGTTTGTATGGCGAGATGCATCGCTTTATTCCAGTCTTTGCCGATTCAGTGGGCGCGAAAATTACCGAGATGCCCGTCCGCCATCATCCGCGAAAATTTGGAAAAACAAAATACGGGCTTGAGCGCACTGCAAAAGTTGTCCTTGATCTCTTCACTGTAAAATTTCTTGTCTCTTATTCATCGAAGCCGATCTATCTTTTTGGCGGCGCAGGCGGGCTTCTTATGGTATCCAGCGCCATTATTATGCTGTATCTGTTTATTCGTCGTATTTTCTTTTTGGTCGCCATCGCGAATTCGCCGTTGCTTCAAATGAGCGCGATGTTTTTTATCCTTGGTTTTCAATCCATCCTTCTGGGGCTGATCGCAGAATTACTGGTCCGCACGTATCATGAATCTCAACGCAAGCCAACATACACAGTGCGTACTATGATCAACCTGGAGCAATCCCCTCGTGATTAACTGGTTGAGCGCAAACCGCCAGACCGTGGCGCGCGCATTCGGCAGTATTCTGGCATTGGTGCTTTTGGCAGTCCTGCTTCAAGAAAAAGGGGATGGAGAAATGTTTTCGGCCTTGAGGCAAGTCTCCATCGGATATTTTTTGGCTGCTCTTCTTGCTTTATTAGTCTCGCGTCTGTTCGCTGTTTTACGTTGGCATGTGCTGCTTCGCTCAGCCGGGGTGAAACTTTCCTTTTTACATTCGGTCATGTTGACCTTTACTGGAAATTTTTCTTCAAATTTCATGCCGACTACCATCGGCGGCGATGTGGTACGCCTGACCGGGGCGATACAACTTGGCTATGACCGTGCCATTTGCCTCGCCTCGCTGGTTGCCGACCGTTTAATAGGGATGACGGGTATGGTGCTGGTACTTCCGCTCGGTCTCGGACCTTTCTTCACGCTTTCAAATGGTGTTTCACAATCTGTTGCACTTCCCGCCCTGATTCAAAAAAGCGTGGACTTTGCCCGCCGTACATTTGAGTCGCTTTCCATCTGGTTAAAGAAACCTTCGGCATTGTTTGGGTCACTGCTGGCTACATTGGGAAATCAGCTATTTATTTATTGGATGGTCTATCTTTTATTGTTAGGGATCGGTCATCGTCTTTCATTCTGGCTGGTGGCGGGCATGTACACCCTGTCTTATTTTGTGACGCTAATTCCCATTTCCATCAACGGGTTGGGCGTGCAGGAACTCTCCATGACGTTTCTACTGACCCGCTTGGGCGGAATCAGTCCTTCTGAAAGCGCAACTGTGGCGGTTTTAGTCCGCGCTATTTTTATCGTCACCAGTTTACCCGGCGCATTCTTTTTACCCTCCATTCTCGCGGCAATGAACAATAAACAACCTGATCCCCAAAAATAAAAACATGAAAAACACATCTTCAAAACTCTTCTGGCAAACCTTTATTGGAGTCAGTATTCTATTGAGTTTCCTCGCGATATTTCAAACCACACAACAGGTTTCAGCGCTGGGAATTATCCTCTGGCGTTCCAAATGGATTGTCCTGCTGGGAATATTTGCACTCAATATGATTGCAGGTGCATTTGCACTTTGGCAGTTATCTCGTGCAAGCGGCATACGCTGGATCGAAAAACTGGAACTTGAACCAAAGAATTCTTCTGGTAAATTAATCGGCCTCGTTCTGGCGCTATTCGGATTCTCCATCGTCTGGGTCGTGCGCCTGATTTTTTTTGGAAATATTCTTCCTCAAATTACACCCATTTTCTGGGTCTTCCTTTGGGCCAGCCTTCTTCAGACAGTTGGATTGAAATTAATCACAAACCATAAATGGCACACCCTGTTTGCCTTAACTCTTCTCCTGCAAGGCGTGACCTACCAAATCTACGGTCACCTGACCATTGTCACCGATTATCCCTTCTCGATCGGGTATTCCGAAGCGGGGCGGCATTACTATGCTTCCATGTATTATGCAAAGTCTTTATATAACTTGCAGTTGCCGCTCCCATTTTTACATCCCTCACGTTATCTTTTGTTATCGCTTCCCTTTTTATTTACTGAACTGCCGCTTTGGGCTCATCGGTTATGGCAGGCTCTCTTATGGATCGGTCTGACAGCCGCGTCATCCATTCTGTTGGCGCGCCGTTTATCCCTGAAAGGCTGGATGCAATTCTTTGTGACAGTCTGGGCTTTCCTGTATTTTTTTCAAGGAGCAGTGTATTACCACCTGCATATTTGTGTCATTTTGATTCTTGCCGGCGTTTCGGTAAAACATCCGTGGCGTTCTTTGCTGTTTGTAATACTGGCTTCCATTTGGGCGGGTATCAGCCGTGTGAATTGGTTTCCTGTGCCGGCCATGCTGGCGATTGCCATTTATTTGCTTGAAACCCCGTTGGTTGAGCCCGTCGAAACCTCAATTGAAAATAAAGGCTGGCGCTACTGGCTCACTCCGTTTGCGTGGGGAATCTCAGGGCTTGCCGCCGCGGTGATCTCCCAATTTATCTACATCAGTATTTCAGGCAACGCAGATGTGCGTACATTCGGCTCCAGCTTCACATCAGACTTGTTATGGAATCGCCTGCTCCCCAACGAAACATTTCCACTGGGAATATTGCTGGGCATTACACTGGTAACGGCTCCGCTGATTGTTGCCGTCATTCAAATGGCACGCGGAAATTTTTCCCGTTTGCATCCTTTACGCTGGGGCGCATTACTTGCCATGCTCGTTGTTCTTTTGCTCGGCGGATTAATCGTCAGCGTGAAAATTGGCGGCGGCGCAGATTTGCATAACATGGATGCGTTTCTTGTCTTGCTTGCGATTATCGCCACGTCATTTTTTGCGGATCGTGTTGCAGGAGAAGGTGATCTTAACCCTGCCTGGGGGCAGATTCACTGGTCGGTAACAGTGGCAGTTGTACTGGTCCCAATTGGATTCGCCTTGCCGCAAATTGGATTCCTGCCCGGCTACAATCATTCCGCTGTTGAAAAAGATATCCAGAAATTGCAGAATACTGTTTCAAAGGACGATGGTGAAATCCTGTTCGTGACAGAACGTCAGTTATTAACTTTTGAAATGTTAAGCAACATCCCGCTTGTGCCTGAGTATGAGCAGAGTGAGTTGATGGAAATGGCCATGTCTGGCAATCGTGAATATCTCGAAAATTTTTATTCCGACCTTAAGCATCATCGTTTTGCATTTATCATTGCAGAAGAACAAAAATTCACACTGCAAAAAAAAGGTTCTTTTATTGAGGAAAATAATGCATGGGTGCGTTATGTGGGTGCGCCGCTGTTGTGCGCCTACAAACCGATTGAAACACTTGCATCAGCAAACATTCAAATATTTATACCGCGCCCAGGCGCTCCAGTTTGTAAAGATCCATTCACAAAATAATCCATCCGTTGCAAACCATCCGTTTATCCGTTACCAATCCGTTGGCACCATCCGTTCATCCGTTACCAATCCGTTGGCACCATCCGTTTATCCGTTACCAATCCGTTGGCACCATCCGTTTATCCGTTACCAATCCGTTGGCACCATCCGTTCATCCGTTACTAATCCGTTGGCACCATCCGTTCCTCCGTTACCAATCCGTTGGCACCATCCGTTCCTCCGTTACCAATCCGTTGGCACCATCCGTTCCTCCGTTACCAATCCGTTGGCACCATCCGTTCATCCGTTAATAATCCGTTGAGTACCATCCGTTCATCCGTTAATAATCCGTTGAGTACCATCCGTTGAGTACCCATGCATATCCTAATCATCAATAGCGAGTATCCTCCCATCGGCGGCGGCGCGGGCAATGCCAGCGCAAACATCGCGCGCTGTCTCGCATCTCTTGGCCATGATGTAACAGTCTTGACCGCCCACTTTGCTGACCAGCCCCATATAGAAATTCAAAATGGTGTGACGATTTATCGCATCCGCGCATTGCGTCGCAGACAGGATCGTTCTACTGCGCTGGAACAACTGGCCTTTATCATTTCCGCATCATTGCGGACCTTCAGCCTGATTCGCCAAATCAAGCCGAATGCCACTTTGGCATTTTTTGGCATGCCATCGGGTGCGGTGGCATGGCTTTTGAAAAAGATGTATCGCATCCCGTACATCGTTTCTCTGCGCGGCGGGGATGTACCCGGCTTTCGCCCATATGACTTCAAAACGTTTCATAAACTGATCGGCCCATTTTTGCGTGTCATCTGGCATCAAGCAGATGCGGTCATCGCCAACAGCAACGGACTGCGCGATCTGGCCATCGCTTTTGATTCGCACATCGAAATTCCCATCATCCCCAATGGCGTGGACGGTTTGCAATATAAAAATGAATCTCGTGAATGGTCTCCTGCTCAATTATTTTCCGTTGGACGCATCGTCCACCAAAAAGGACTCGACCTCGGCCTGCGGGCTCTCGCCCAACTCAAAGACCTCGAATGGGAATGGCATATCGCTGGTGACGGCCCGCAATTGGATATGTTGAAGTCGTTGTCTCAAGAATTAAATATCAGTGATCGAGTGAAATTTCTCGGTTGGCAAAATCGTGAAGAATTGACTCAGTGGTATCATCGTTCGAACTTGTTTTTATTTCCATCACGACATGAAGGCATGCCCAACGCCGTGCTTGAAGCCATGTCTAGTGGATTGCCCGTGGTGGCGACCAGAATCGCAGGCAGTGAAGAACTCGTTCTCGACGGCGTGACAGGGTTGCTGGTGAATGCCGAAGATGTGGATTCTCTTCGAGACGGATTGCGCAGGCTCATCGTCGAAGAAAAGATTCGCATGCAAATGGGGCAGGCATCCCGTCAAAGAGTCGAAACGGAATATTCATGGGAAAATGTCGCCCGTCAGTATTCTGAAAAACTGCAAGCCATTTCTAACAAGTAACAGTTTCCAATCACCAATTACTATTTACCAATTACCAAGGACTCTCCCATGTGTGGCATTTGCGGACTTTCTCATTCAACCCATCAAAAACCTCAGCTTGCGCTGCTCGAAAAAATGAACGCAGCCATCGCGCATCGCGGACCCGACAGCGACGGCTTTTATACCGACGCGGGGGTTGGCCTTGCTATGCGCCGCCTCGCCATTATTGATGTTAACGGCGGCGACCAGCCAATTGCCAACGAAGATAAATCCGTGTGGATTGTCTTCAACGGCGAGTGCTACAACTATCCTGAAATGCGCGCCGAACTTGAACGCCGCGGACATCACCTTTCAACAAAAACAGATACTGAATGTATTGTCCATTTTTATGAAGATGAAGGCGATGATTGTATTAAACGTCTGCGCGGTATGTTTGCATTTGCGTTGTGGGATGAAAAGAAAAAACGATTGTTGCTTGGCCGTGACCGCCTCGGCAAGAAGCCGATGTATTACAGCATTCAAAATGGCACAATTTATTTTGGCTCCGAGTTAAGTGCAGTGCTGGCCGCCCTGCCGAATAAACCTGAAATTAATCTTGAAGCGATTGATCTGTATCTGAGCCTGCAATATGTTCCCGACCCGATTACAGCGTATGAAGGTATTTACAAATTGCCGCCCGCGCACACGCTTGTTTGGGAAAATGGACAGGCGCGTATTCAGCGTTATTGGGATTACAGCTATCAACCCAAATTCACAGCCAGCGAAGATGAGTTGATTGAAGAATTGCGCACACGTTTGCGTGAAGCTGTAAAGATACGCCTGCTCAGTGAACGTCCGCTGGGCGCGCATCTCAGCGGCGGCATTGACTCCAGTATCATCGTCGCGCTTATGTCTGAGTTTGCGAGCGGACCTGTCAAAACTTTTTCGGCTGGTTTTGCAGAACAAAATTTTACTGAATTGCCTCATGCCCGCGCCGTCGCCGAAAAATATTCCACAAATCATCATGAATTCACGCTGACCTATGGTGATATTCCGTCCACGCTTGAAAAGATCGCATCACATTTCGGCGAACCGTTTGCAGATGCGTCCGCTATTCCGCTGTATCATCTTTCCGTTTTGACTCGCGAACATGTCACCGTTGCGTTAAATGGAGATGGCGGTGACGAAGACTTCGCGGGCTATCAACGTTACTGGCTGGATGGCTTTGCTAATGCGTATGCGCGCGCGCCTCGTTTCTTAACCCGCGGCCTGATTCCGTCCATTGCAAATTTCTTCCCCGATAACTCTGACCGTCCCGTGGGACAAAGCCTCATTAACGGAATCAAACGCCTTGAGCAAATTCCTGATATTGATCGCCGCGCCAGCATCCTGCGTTGGGGATCGTACTTCTCGCCAAATCAACGTGCTGCATTGTGGAAGCCTGAATTCCATTTCAGTGCTGATAACGCGCAATCATTATTGGCAAAACAATTTGACTCCGCTGAAGGCTCCTATCTCGACAAGACTCTCTACACCGACTTGCATACTTATCTGCCCGGCGATTTACTCGTCAAAGCTGACCGCATGACGATGGCCGCCTCCCTCGAAGGACGCTCGCCGTTTCTCGATCATGAACTCGTGGAGTGGTCTGCCCGGGTGCCCGACCATTTCAAAGTTAAAGGCAGAAGCGGAAAATATCTGCTTAAGAAGGCATTTGCCAAAGAGTTGCCAGATTCCATTAAAGGCCGCGGCAAGCAGGGATTCGGAATCCCCGTCTCTGCCTGGTTCCGTGGGCCGTTGCATGATTGGTCACGTGAAATGCTGCTCGCAGATGGAAGTCCTTTGCATCAATGGTTTGACCGTTCTGCATTGAATACGATTATTCAAGAACATAAATCTGCGCGTGTAGATCATGGCAAACGATTGTATGCGTTGGCGATGCTTGGCGTGTGGGCGAATTCTTTGTAAGATGACTGTATCCCCAAGACGATTTACTCTTTCCTTTTGGAATATTGCCAAGGTTATTTTGGCGCTGCTTCTGGTTTGGTTTGTACTCTCAAAAACCGACCTGACCCAGCTTTTTACATTGCGTGAACAGATTTCACTGCCGTGGCTTGCAGTTGTGATTCTTTTGTATTTCACTCTGACCTTGCTTAAAGCGTTTCAGTATTATTTTTTGATCGGGCGCAGTGTTGGGTATCTTCAGGTTTTGAATATTGTTGTAGTGCAAAATGCGGTTTCAAATTTCATTGCTACAGGCGCGGGCATTGCTTCGTATCTGGCTTTGTTTCGTGTGGAGCAGGGAGTTGAATTTAGCCGCGCCGCGCTTGCCTTTGTGCTTGCAAAAGTGGGAGACCTGATCTCGATTGGCTTATTCATGTTGATCGCAAGTTGGTTTGTATGGACACGGGTGAGCGCATTACACAGCTTGATTTTTGTTCTTCTTGCTTTAATTGGCGCTTTGATTGTCACCTTTTTTGCGGCTATTTTTTTGCGTCAGCGCTTTGTTTCGATGGCGCGAAACTTTGTAAATTGGATACGGTTGAGTCGTTTTGGAGTTGTGAACAAAAGCCTGGATATCATACAGTCTCTCGCGGAACAGGAGCATGACTTTATCCTTCGGGTGGTAGGTATGGATATTCTGTTCTCTCTCACTTATATGACGGTCACCATGGCATGGATCTATGCCGGCTTACAAACCTTCTCTTTTGATATTGGTATTTTGCTGGTTGTGTTTGTAAATGTATTTATGCAGTTGGTTTCATATCTGCCCATTCAGGTTTTTGGCGGTCTGGGTGTGAACGAGACGACCATGATGTACGTCTATGGTTTTTTTTCATTACCGCAGGCAGAACTCGCCGCAGTGTTGATCGCAAACCGCATCCTTTTTTATCTGACAAATTTATTGGTGCTGTTATACTTGCCTTTATACGCGCTGTTTGAAGCTCAATCTCCCCGTTCGCGGAATAAATAATTCAATAAATATTTTCACCGCGAAAGCGGATATCTTTTTTGCTATCGTATTCAATTGCGTTTGGAATATTGGCAGAACCCAGCATTGGGAAAAGACGAAGATAGATGGAGCCATATGGAAAACAACTTGAACAACCAGATCGGTAATCATGTTACTTTCTCGGAAGATACAATTCTGGGCAGTAATATTGTGATAGGAAATAATGTTACGATTTATCCTCAGGTTGTGATCGAAGATGGGTCGCGTATCATGGATGGTGCGGTGTTGGGCCGCCTGCCCTTGTCAACGGGGAATACAAATAGACCGATAGCATCTCAATCCTCAACCACGCGGATCGGCGCGGGTTCAATTATTGGCTGTAATAGTGTCTTGTATACCGGCGTAACGCTCGGGAAAAAGGTTCTTATTAGCGATGTGTCTGTAGTTCGCGAAGGAAGTTTTCTTGATGATAATGTTGTGCTGGCCAGATCGGTGATGGTCAATTACGATACCCATATTGGCAAGCGTACCCGTATCATGGATCTCACAGAACTTCCCGGAAGCATGGTGGTGGAGGAAGATGTTTTTATCAGTACGGGCGTATCCATGGCGAACGATAACAATATCTATTTGACCCGGTTTGGGCTGGCCGAGCTTGAAGTGAAAGGACCGACCATCCGAAAATTTTCGGTTATCGGCGCAAACGTCACCTTGTTGCCAGCGGTGGAAATTGGTGAAGGTGCGTTTGTCGCCTCGGGCGCGGTGGTCACAAAAGATGTACCCGCCTGGACCATTGTGGCGGGCGTCCCTGCCAGCTATTTTAAAGATGTGCCGTCTGAGTGGAAAGAAAAAGTTTTAGCGTATACACATCCTTGAGAAATGACATGGATGATGTTTGGCAGGAATATTGCGTGCTTGCGATAACTTTCAAAATTCATCAGGAGAAAAAAATACAGTGACGCTGGAAAATTGTCGAATTATTGATCTGCCTAAAATCCCCGATGCGCGCGGTAACTTAACTTTTATTGAGGCGGATCGGCATGTTCCGTTTGAGTTCAAACGCATATTTTATCTTTATGATGTTCCGGGCGGCGAGAGCCGCGCAGGACATGCGCTAAAGACCTGCCAGCAATTTTTAGTGGCGATTTCTGGCAGCTTTGATGTGGTTGTAGATAACGGCGCTGAAAAAAATCGCTTTCATCTGGATCGTTCCTACTACGGACTATACATCCCATCTTTGATCTGGCGCGAACTTGACAATTTTTCATCAGGCTCGGTTTGTCTGGTGCTTGCTTCAGAGCTTTACAACGAAGCAGATTATTATCGTGAGTATGACGGCTTTCAACATGCGATGGGGCTGTAGCGCATAAATGAAAATCCCTTTTCTTGATCTTGCAACACCCTACCAGGAATTAAAAACTGAATTGGATGCCGCCTATCAGCGCGTTATGGAATCGGGTTGGTATATTTTGGGTGAAGAAGTACATGCTTTTGAAAAGGATTTCGCGGCTTATTGCGGGGTCAGGCATTGTATCGGCGTGGCAAATGGATTGGATGCCTTGCATCTTATTTTACGAGCCTATGGAATTGGAGAAGGGGACGAAGTGCTTGTCCCTTCCAATACATACATTGCCACATGGTTGGCTGTCTCTGACGTGGGAGCGCGTCCCATCCCGCTCGAGCCTGTTTCTGCCACCTATAACATTGACTCCGCTCAAATAGAATCTGCCATTACCCCCCGCACTAGGGCGATTATCGTAGTTCACCTCTATGGCCAAACAACGGATATGGATGCAGTCCTTGCGATTGCAGAGCGGCATGATTTGAAAGTGATTGAGGATTCTGCTCAGGCGCATGGCGCTGCTTACAAACAGAAGCAGGCCGGGGCTTTGGCAGATGCGGCGGGCTGGAGTTTTTATCCAGGAAAAAATCTCGGCGCTTTTGGCGATGCGGGCGCTGTCACAACCAATGACAATCTACTGGCTGAGCGGATTCGGGTACTGCGCAATTACGGCTCGAAAGTTAAATATTTTAATGAGGTAAAAGGATATAACTCGCGGCTCGACCCAATACAAGCCGCGTTCTTACAGGTTAAGTTGAAATATTTAAACGATTGGAATTCGCGCCGTACACAGATTGCAGAACGCTATATTGAATCATTGGCTGACCTGCCCGAATTAACTTTGCCGCACGTGCCCGAATGGGCTGACCCTGCCTGGCATTTGTTTGTCATTCGTCATTCCCAACGCGATGCTCTCCAAAAATATCTTGAACAAAATGAGATTGGGACTTTGATTCATTATCCGCTCCCGCCGCATTTATCGGAGGCGTATCGTGACGCTGGGTATACAAAAGGTGATTTTCCCATCGCCGAAGAGATTGCCAAATCTGTATTAAGCATTCCAATGGGGCCGCACCTTACCCTCGATCAGGCTGATCAAGTTGTATCCGTGATACGGGCATTTCATGGAAAATAATATATACAAAAACTTACGGACGCCTGCTTTTTATTTTTTGCCGTTTAAATTCCTGTTTTCCTTTTTACGTAGACTTCGTTTTTATGTTGCAGCCTGGTGGTATGGCGGGCGATGTGAAATCGGGAAAAGCGTTCGTGTTAAATCATCTGCGTTGTTTCAAGGCCAGGGACATTTGATTCTAGAGGAGCGGGTTACCTTGGGATATCACATGGCAGGCGGAATCAGCCTGCCGATCATTTTACAGCCGCGTGAGCCTCAATCTAAAATTCAGATCGGACGAGGCGCCGTTATTATGAATGGCTGCGAATTCATTGCGCGCACAGCCATTCTGATCGGCGCCGATTGCCGCATCGGCCCGCATACCTTGATCTATGATGCCGATTTTCATGGACTCGCTCCAGATCAACGGAATGAGGCCGGGCAAACCTCGGCGGTGATTCTGGAGGATAATGTTTGGGTGGGTTCCCGCTCAATGATTCTTAAAGGAGTCAATATTGGCAGAGACGCTGTGATTGCTGCTGGAAGTGTGGTTACAAAAAATGTGGCGGCTGGAGCGGTTGTGGCTGGCAACCCGGCTGTACAAGTTGGCTCGGTCTACCAGAAAAACGGGAATTAGTTTTCAGGAATTATTGTTTGAATTTGAAAGGTTAATATGGAAGTTCGTGATTTAAGTATTTTATTTATCATCTCAAAAATGGGAAAGGGCGGCGCTCAGCATATCGTTCTTGATCTGGCAAACGCGATGGCTGTGGATGGAGCCAAAGTGGACTTGTTGATTTTTTACCGCACAGCACAAGACCAGTCCATTCTGGCTGAGTTGGATTCGCGTGTCGGGCTTTTGAATATTTTCCCCATTGCGCTGGCCTCTGACCACGAAAATTCCCCCAAGAAGATACTCGCTTTTCTCTCGCTTCCATTTCTAGCTTTTTGGTGGACAGCGAGCGGCAGAATGGCTCAATATCATATTGTTCACAGCAATCTCATGCTCGCGTCATTTTTTGCATGGATCTGTTCGATGTTTCAATTCCTAAGCCGAAAGCCTGCCCCTAAATATGTTGAAACTTTTCATTCTGACCTCGTTTCATTACTGCCCTGGGAGCGCAAACTATTTTCCTTGTTTTGGAAAATGTCTGACGGCTTGATCGTTGAGTTAAGGCGCAAAGATTTTGAAATCCTTCAAAGGGAAATGCCTGCTCATTACATCCGTTATATCCCTTTTGGAATCATACCGTTGGATATGCCCGGCCAGAGAGAAATAACTGAATATAAAAAAACATACAGCAACGCGCCGATTATATTAAGCATTATGCGTTTACAGCAGCACCAGAAAAAGGTTCTCGATCTGTTGATGGTCATTGATCAGTTTAGGAAAACCTACAGCGGACCATTTGTCTATTTGCTGGTGGGGGATGGGCCAGATAGACAACGCGCTGAGGAATTTGTTCGCTCGGTTGGGTTGCAAGAACACGTCAAATTTACCGGCTACGTGGATGATATTCAACTTCTGTGCGCCACCGCCAGAGTTTTTTTGATCGCTGGCATCGAAGATCTGGTGGGAATCGCCGGGCTGCAAGCTGCTTCTCTGGGCGTTCCAGTCGTTTCTCTGCAAATAGATACCGAGTGGAAAAATACAAAATCCATATTTTTTAATTCGGCCTCCTATGAAATTCTGGCCGGGGAACTTGAAAAACTTATCGTGGACGATACATATTACAACGCTGCGTCTCATTATGCGGCTTCCACCGTGCAGAGCACATTTTCTGTTGACCAGATGGTGGATTCCTACGCGCGGGTTTTCACATCCATCGGCGCAAGAAAATAAACCATGCAAACTCCCGAAAAATCCCGCCTGCCTGCCAAAGCCAAAATCTCATTTTGGTCGATTGTCAAAATTATTGCAGGTATTCTCCTGATTGCTTTTGTTTTTTCTAAAGCCAGCCTGCCTGAAATCACCGCGCTTGTGTCTCAAGTATCCTGGGGTTGGCTGGGATTAACTTTCGTTTTGTTCATCCTGCTTTCGATGCTGAAAGCCTGGCAATATCATGTGCTCTTTGATACCGATTTTCCTTATTCACAAATATTAAGCGTGGTGATATGGCAGAATGCAATTTCAAATTTTGTCGCATCGGGTGCGGGCGTTGCCGCCTACTTAACCATGTTACGTACCGAACAAAACATTAAGGTCAGCCGAAGCGCGTCTGTTTTTCTAATTACAAAAGTCGGAGACTTAATCGCCATTTGGTTGGGACTACTACTCTCCCTGGTATTTGTCTGGAATCAGGTTGCGCCTGCTCATACCCTCATTCTTTTTTTGATTGCTTTAATTGGCGGAGGGCTGGCAGCGTTTGCTGCGACAGTTTTTTTGCGCCGTACATTTGTGGATATTCTGCGCGCCATCCTTGAGCGGACAGGCTTGCTGAAACTGCCGCTGACTCAGCGTCTGTTGGAGCTTGCGGGTACATTGGCAGACATTGAACAAAACGACCTGACCCGCATCATGTTAACCGCCAGCGGACTTTCCTCGTTCTATTTAATTCTTACCTTTGCCTGGACGTATAGTTCCTTACATACCTTCAATTTGCCAGTTACAGTGTGGGTGGTCGTTTTTGTTAGCTCCATGCTTCAATTGCTTTCGATCATTCCCATTCAAGTGTTTGGAGGATTGGGCGTCAGTGAAGCCGCGTCTTTATATTTCTTTGGGCTGTTTGGCTTTCCTCAAGTACAGGTGGCGGCTGTTGTGATTGGTCTGCGCCTTTTGTTTTATCTAACCAATCTGACTGTGCTGTTATACTTGCCCATCCATACTTTTTTTATTAATCCTTCAATAAAAAAAGTTAAGTAAATTAAGTTTGGTGTCTATGCAAAAGCAGGAATCCTCCCCTAGAAATAGTATTCAATTATTAACCATCGGCCTTGTAACAGGTATTGTATTTGCCTATTCTGAGATCAAAACCCTTTGGTCGCCAGAGCAAATTTGGAATAAATTATTATCCCCCATCGGCGTGGTAACCATTAGTTTGTATATTCTGTTTGCCATGCTTGGGCTGACAGTTTTCATCCTGACCTTGTGGAAATCAAAACCAATTCAAGCGCTTGCCGAGAAGATCGCTATTCTTCGCTGGCCGATGGCAATCGCCTTCATTGGATTCGTCACCTGGATGTATCTCTTCTCCCCCTGGCAGGCGTCTCTTATTTTCCCGTGGACTCAATTTATCTTTGCCGCGCTTCTCGCTCGACTGTTCGCCTGGTTCTTTGCTCCCGATCAGAATCAACCCTTTGGCTGGGGCGATCTCGCGCTTACTTTCAGCTTGTTTCTATATCCTCGCATCGTTCAGGAAGTGCGTCTCTTATATCCTGCTGCATTGTTCTCACGCGGAGCGCTTGCATCAGGATTTATTTTTCAACTAATTTTAATTTATATTCTCCATCAACCTTTTGGAGAATCCCTGCGCCTGAAATTACTGAATCTTCGTCTGCAGTTTGGCCGCGCCCGTTTGATGTTGGCGGGTGTGGTTTTACTGACTCCCTTCATTCATCGTTATGTTGTGGGCGCGGGTGAATATATTCAATATCCCAATCTGCGTTTTGCAATTTGGTTGATGGCTCTTTCAGTGGCGGCGTATCTCCTTTGTGCAGAAACAGGCCGCCTCGTTACGCTTGAAGCGTTGGTGATATCCACAGGCTGGCTGGTATTGGTATCCGCTGTCACGCGTTCTCTGTTGCTTGTGGTAGATGATCCCTTTGGCTTGTATTGGTCTGAAGGCAATCGCATGTATGATTACTCGCTTGTCTTTGGACAGAATTTATACAACTACGCAGGCCGCATCCCCGACCCATACAATACACCCGGGCGATATGGCTTGTGGGGCGTGCTCTATCTCTGGCAGGGGCTGCCGATCTGGGCGCACCGTTTATGGAATATCATGTTGCTAACCCTGCCATCTTTTATTCTGGCTTGGGCATTAACACGAAAATTGCAATCTTCCTTTTTACGAACATCCATATTTTTATGGATCACAATTTTCTTTATTGTGCTGGCTCCTTTGCATCCGCCATTTATGATCGTGGCGATTATTGCGACATTGTTTGCATTTCATCCCTCCCCCTATGCACGTGGAAGTTCTCTGGTCGCCGCCAGTTTATACGCAGGTATCAGCCGTTGGACGTGGGTCTTCGCGCCCGGCGCGTGGGGCGCATTAACAGACTTGCTTTTATATTATCCCAAACGTGAAGGGCATTGGTTCAAACGTTTGCTGCCCACAATATTAATGGCCGCGCTCGGCGCAATGCCTGGATTTTTACTGAACATCGGAAATTTTCTAGGATACACATCAGGCGAAGTGACCACCGCGCAGCAGCCTTTATTATGGTATCGCCTCCTTCCCAATCTGACGCTTGGCACCGGCATCATAATATTGATTTTCTTGACAACAGGTCCGCTGGCGGCGCTGCTCCTCTATAAAATATTTTCGCGCCAATGGAAACTGGATGGCTTTCAATTAACAGCCATATTGGGCGCGCTGCTTGGCTTCCTTGGCATTGGTCTGGTCATCAGTACCAAGATCGGCGGCGGCGGTGACCTGCATAACCTTGATATGTACATCGGCACCTTACTCGTGGTGACCATGCTTGGGTTGACCAGGCAGACTCAAACTATGGATGTGAAGCGCTGGCCTGCGTGGGCCTTGGCTTTGTTATGCTTCCTCGCGCTGCTGCCCGTTTATCAATTCACGCCATTCCCGCCTTCGGCCGCCTATCATGCATGGCTCGATCTGCCCGCGCAAGCCGATACAGACAAAGCGCTGATTCAAATCCGCGCGGCAGTGGAAGAGACTTCAAAAACTGGTGAAGTTTTATTTATGGATCAACGTCAATTGCTCACGTTTGGTTATATGCCCGCTGTTCCATTTGTAGCTGAATATGAAAAAAAATATATGATGGATCAGGCCATGGCTTCCAATGAAAAATATTTTCTCCCGTATTATCAAGATCTGGCAAATCAACGTTTCGCGTTGATCGTGACCGAGCCGCTTAAAATCGACTTGAAAAGCGAAGGCGGCATCTTCTCTGAAGAAAATGATTTATGGGTAGTCTGGGTCTCCGCGCCCACTTTATGTTTTTATGAACCCGTTATAACCGACAAAGCGGTGGGCGTGCAGCTGCTCGTGCCGCGTAAAGAAACGGTCGGCTGCGAAAAATATTTACAATAGGTGCAACTCTTGAATTTATCTTATCTGATCCCGCGTGTTGTCCGTCGTTTTCTTCCTGAACGCATCGTGCGTTTTTTGCTGCTGCGTTCGATCGTCATTGAGCCTGGTCTTGAAACGCGCGACCCGCAAGCCGCCGTCCAGCGCTATGTGGATATTCTGACAGAACGCGGCGACACACTCAAAGGTAAACGCGTGATGGTCTTCGGCTATGGCGGCCGCTTTGATATTGGCGTGGGACTGCTCGAATCAGGCGCGGATGCAGTTGTGCTCTGCGAAAAATATGCCCCACCAGATGACTCTCACAACCGCGCACTCCTGCCGCGTTATGAAACGCACCTTCTTCTTAACGGAGAATTGGTTCGGCCTCGAAATGAACGCATTACACTGTTGGAAGCAGACATCCGCGATGTGAAGCCTTCTGATCTTGCGCCTGTTGATTTAGTAATCAGTAATTCCGTCTATGAGCATCTCGATGATGTGGAAGGAATCACACGCGCACTTGCAGCGTTGACAAAGCCCAATGGACTGCATATTCACTTTGTAGACCTGCGTGACCATTTCTTCAAGTATCCATTTGAAATGCTGGCGTACTCAAAACAAGTCTGGTACAGCTGGTTGAACCCGTCCAGCAATCATAATCGTTATCGTGTCTGGGAATATCGCCGTGTCTTTGAGTCATCTTTCAGCCAAGTCGAATTGACTGTGCTTCAGCGCAATCAAGCTGAATTTGAGAAAGCCCGTCCGCGCATTCGTCCCGAGTTCATCAGCGGCAATCTGGAAGATGACTCTGTGGAGTTGATCCGCGTCATCGTTTCTCAACCTATGAGTTAGGCCGCAGTATATTTTTTACGCGATAGACCACAAACCATCGTCCGTCGTCCGCTGTCCGCCGTCTTTGATACATCAATATATTGCTGTTTTCACCTAACACAAACCCCTACGGAGTTCTTCTCTATTATGTTCTCTCAACTTTTAGATATTCTCCCGCTTTTTATTTGGTCTCTGATCTGGGCGCTTGGCGGCTGGCTGATTGTGATTGGCTTCAACATCCCGCGCCGTGACCAAATGATTACGGGAGTTTCTCTCGGCCTGGTCATGGAACTTTGGCTTTCGAATGTGTTCGCTCATTTTATGCCGGTTATGCCCGCCTTTTGGTTGGGAGCGATTGCAACCTTTGCCATCGGCCTTATTTTTGCATGGCCGCATCTGCGGATGGGCATCCAAGGCGTTTTCTACATCTCGTGGGCGCAAATTGCCGCGTTGGCGCTGATCGTATATCTCTTTGCCATGATCGGCTTTGGCCTCAACATTTTTGATGACCGTCAAAATTTGCCAGCCGCCTCCTTAATGGCCGCAGGCGACATCCCGCCGCATTTCCCATTTGATTCAAAAGTTGTCTTTGGCTATCATTATTTATTAATTCTACTTGGCGCGCAACTGATGCGCCTTGGAGATATCTTCGCCTGGACCGCCATGGATTTAGCGCGCGCCCTGGTATTCGGCCCAACCATTATGCTCACCTATCTCTGGACGCGCCGCATGACGCGCAGTCATACGGCCGGGATATTGGGCGGCTTGTTTATGGCGTTTTCATCAGGCACACGCTGGCTGTTATTAATTCTTCCGCCCGTTTTTGTCGAGTGGATTTCAGGTCACATCACTTTGATCGGTTCAGGGAAAATTTCAGGCGAGACTCTCTCCAGTGCATTAACTAATTTTTGGCAAATTGAAGGCGCTGGTCCGATTGAGTTTCCATTTGCATTTGTCAACGGCTTGAATAGTTCGAATGTCATGACGCATAACGGCACGGGCGTACTCAGTATTCTGGTATTGATGCTGGTCTTAATGCTCTACCGCCGTACACAGGATTTCAAAAACGGAACGATCATTGTAATTTTATTGGCCGCCTCCGCACTGGTCAGTGAATTTGGCTTTCTCACTCTTTTCCCGAATCTTTTCGTTGCCATCGTTGTCTATCTGCTTGTACGGCGTACGCGTCAAATTCCACCTACTGCATTTCTATGGATCGTGATTGTCGGCGCGGCTTCGTTCATTGCGTTGCTTCAAGGCGGCGTGCTGACGGTCATCGCGCAGGATCTTGTTGCGGGTCTGATGGGCGGCGCGCGCGAGGGCTATCATACATTTGGCATACTCTTTGCCTGGCCGCCCACGGTCATCTCGGCTCACCTGGGCACATTGTCACTCGCCAACCCCGCCCAACTCCTGGTTGCAATATTGGAAATCGGCCCTGTCTTGTTGGTTTTACCCCTGCTCTTCAAATGGGGAATTAAAATGGCGCGTCTTCAACGCTGGTGGGAAGCCCTGCTGGTCGCTGGCGCCGCAACGGGCTTGGTTGTGCTATTTGTGCAATATACAGGCAGCGCAGGCATCAGCGCCAATAGCCGCTTACTGAATAATATTCTTTTACCGGCTATGCTATACGCCGTCCCATTAATTTGGATATGGACCCGGCAGCGCTCAGACGCCCTGAAAGCGGGTGCAGTCACGTTGGGTTTGATCTCCCTTTTTGGCGGATTGTTCATCTTTGGCATCGAATTGATTGCGATACAAAAGCCCGTCCTGCCGTTTTTTATCCACGAACTGGATGCGCGTATCTCAAAACAATATTGGAATATATTGGAACCAAACGCACAGGTCTTTGACCTGCTTCCGCACCGAGCCGTGACAGTCTTTGGTCGTTTTTCTGATTCGCAGGAAACTTTATATATTGCCTATCCTGAGTGGGTGGCGCTGGGAGTTGACCCCGACCCATATAAAATACACGCGGCTGGATATGATTACGCTTACTTTGGGGCTGAGGAGTGGGATACCTGGAGTGAAAAGACTCACACCTTGTTTCAAGCGGACTGTGTTCAAGTTATGGAAGATGTGAAAGGCATCCGCGCAGCTGATGATTATCGAAAAGATTTCCGCAGATTGCTGAATATCTCTGCTTGTCAATAAACATAATGCCTTTCCACTTATATGTAAAAGAAGACTGCTCCAATTTACTGGAGCAGTCTTCTTTTTGTAATGCTACATTTTTTACCGTATCTTTTTAGAAAGCGATCATATTGTCATGAATGACAAACAGCGGTCTATGGTCTGCGGTCTGTGGTCAATATGGTAGAACAATGCCGCATAAAAATTAAACAAACTTGATTCGCCGCGCCGCGAAGGCAACCATTCTTAGCAGCAATAGACCATGTTTCCAACGCGAGATGTTAGTTGTGCCGTAGGTGCGGTCACGGTAGCGGATGGGGAGGTCGATGATTTTTCGGTTCAGTTTGGCGGCGCCGAAGATCAGGTCAAAATCACCGAAGGGATCGAAATCTCCAAAGTAGGAGCGGTTGGCGGCGATTTCTGCATAGTCGTCACGCCACATGACCTTTGTGCCGCATAAAGTATCTTTAATCGGTTGGCCTAAGAGCCAGGAGAATGTCATGCTGAATAATTTGTTGCCGATGAAATTCAAGGTGCGCATGGCTTCTTTTTCCATGGGGTAGACCAGGCGCACGCCGTTAATGAACTCGCCTTTGCCTGAGACGATGGCATCATAAAAACGAGGCAAATCTTCAGGCGGGACAGTTAAGTCTGCGTCGAGGATCATCAGGATATCGCCGCTGGCTTTCTCGAAGCCGAGTCGAATTGCATCCGCTTTGCCAATGCCCGGTTGACGAAAGAGCAGGCTCGGGGTTGAAGGGTGAAGCGGTATTTCATCCGCAATGGTTTCGTAGGTGTTGTCGCGTGAATGTCCTTCCACGAAGACGATCTCGGTCATACTTCCCATTTTTGGCACGCGTTCAAAAATCGCCTTGACATTGCCCGCTTCATTGCGCGCGGCAATCACCACCGAAACACTGGGTTGTTTTGCAGGCTGCGGCTCGGGACGCGCGATCATAAAGTTGGAGAGGGCAAACGCACGGAAGGGCCAAAGTTTAACAAGATAGCGATTTGCAAATCCGCCAAGGGGCAGCGGCCAAAGGACTTCTTGTGTGGTGCGAATGCTTTCAAAGCCTGAAAGATGCAGCATGTTGTTAATATCTTCCGGGGTTAACCAGTTTTGATTAAGCATAGGCGCGGCAAGATTAAGTTTTTGCGCGATGGTCAGAGGCAATTGCCAAAGATGGCTGTAGAAGTTAATAATGATGCGGGTATGTGGTGTACAAAATTTGCGTATTTGATCGAATGCCAATTGCACATCCCACAAGTCATTGACTGTGTCTGAAAGGATGACGACATCGAATTCACCTTCAATACTGGAGAGGTCGTGCGCGTCGGCTTGATAATATTCAAATTCAGGGTGACGTTGTTTTGCCCTGGCAACCATTTCTGCCGAAAAATCGATTCCGACACCGCGCGCAGGTTTTAGTTTGGCAAGCAGGCTGCCCGTGCCGCAGCCAATTTCCAGCACGCGTTGATTGGGGTTGACAAGGTATTGATAGATTTCAATCAGGCGGCGGTGATACCAGGTGCCCATTCCGCGCCAGTGGTCGCGTTTTTGAGCGATGATGTCCCAGTGATGTTTACGAGTTTGATAATAGGTTTCCATACTATTCCTTTGTTTTTTGATGTTGCGATTATAATGCTGAATAATTTAAGTTTTGAGGTCATCTCAAGAAGGATCAGCGTTTTTATCTTTGGCGTTGATCCATTTCTGGAGAAATCAGACGATCAGGTGCGTAATGCAAAAACAGATATCATCCCCCCTTCGTTATGGTTTGTTCGAAAAGATTGCTGTAACGGGGTGGGTGGGGCTGTTGGTTTTGGGGATACTTTCCAACCCTTTATTTTCCTACCCGGGGCGCGATGGCGGGATTTTTCTATATATCGGTTCACTGATTCTAAAAGGCAGAATTCCTTATTTGGATGTTTGGGAAAATAAAGGTCCCCTCATTTTTTATATTAACGCGTTGGGGCTTTTTCTAACCAATGGTTCGCGTTGGGGAGTTTGGCTGCTTGAATTCCTGTTCTTTTCCTGTGCTGGATATATGGTCTATCGCCTGATCAAGCGCGTGCTGGGTTCCATCCCGGCGCTGCTTGGGACCTTCATCTGGGTCACGGCGGCAGGGAATGTGCTGCAGGGTGGGAATTTTTCTGAAGAATATTCCCTGCTCTTCAGTTTTATGGCGGCCTTATTTTATTTGAAAAGCCTTGAAAAACCAGACCGCAAACTATATGGTTTTTTGATCGGAGTTTCTCTGGGTGCCAATATTCTGCTTCGGCCAAATAATATCGGGATGCAGGTTGCGGCGGCGGGGGCTTTCTTTGTGCTGGCTGTTATTTCCAAAGAGTGGCGTCTGCTGTGGCAAAGAGCAATTTCGATGGTGTTAGGCGCAATGGTTGTCCTGCTGCCGGTGATTTTGTATTTTACCCTGCAAAACGCGCTCACGGAAATGATCAATGTGGTGCTTGTTTTCAATGCTCAATACAGTAATGGCGGCGGGCTGTCTGAGGTTTTTGGCGGACTGATCAGCGCTTCAACGTCAATCGGGTTCGTGTTTGTGATTTTCGCCCTGATTGGATATGCTGCATTGCTCTTTTCATTTTTCAAACATAAAGAGTTCGATACCCTGCCCGGGAAATTTCTTTTAATTCTACTCATTGGCTGGCCGATTGAAGCGCTCTTAAGTTCGCTTTCAGGTCGAAATTATCCACACTACTTCCTGGGCTGGGCGCCTTATTTGGGTTTGTTGGGTGCGTACGCGGTATTTATTTTTCTGCGTCGCTTCATGCCCTATTCTGAAAAATACAAGATTGCGTGTGTGTTGGTCTTGCTGGCATTTACGCTGGCGGGCAAAAATAATATCTGGAAGGAATACGGCGCTGTTCTTTCGCAAATGTGGAAATCCCCTGCATCGACCTTGGATTATCGTGACCCTGTTGCCGTGTACATTCGCGAGCATACAGCGCCTGAAGATAAAATCTTCGTCTGGGGATTTCGTCCCGTGATCAATTTCGCATCGGATAGAGAATCTCCCGCGTCTTTTCTGCCCTACCCGTTGATACATGTCGATACCCCGTTGGGGGAGCATTGGGCCGATCAGTTTTATTTGCAATTTACAACGCATCCGCCCGCTCTGGTAATCAACATGATCGAACCTGCCGACCGCGAAAGAATCCCTGATATTGACCCTGAAATCCGCAAGCAATATAAGATCAAATATAAAGATGTAGTCCTCGCGCATAATTACAAAGATATGCTTGACTTCATTCATCAAAATTACACCCGCATTGAAACCATAAACGGCTACGATATTTACCGCCTCAATACGACACTGCCCTGATAAAAAATGGTTCTCCAGGATTTGCCGTGATGTGCCGCCAGATGTAGGTCGGATTGGCAATCCGACTTACGCCGCATGGCCACATATGCTGGTCTATCACGGGAATTCCCATTGAGCCTAAAAAATAACTAATTTGCATCTTGTTAATCCTGTTATAATTCAGTCACTGAATTTTGGATTGCAAAATTATGGAACAAACCAACGACGAACTCCGCGAACTCTCTCTGCTTGAACAAATTGAGGGCGACCCCGATGTAAATCAATCTGTGCTGGCTACGCAACTGGGCGTGGCTGTGGGCACGGTCAACTGGCATTTAAAACGGCTCATCGCAAAAGGCGCGGTCAAAGTTTCACGTGCCGAGCGCAAAAAACTGCGTTATATCATCACCCCCGAAGGGCTTGCCTTGCGCGCCCGCCTCGCTGTCGATTACGTCGAGCGTTCATTTTCCGTCTACCGCCGCACCCGTCAACGCGTGAAGGATCATGTCACGAAAATCCGCGCCGCAGGTTTTGACCGTGTGCGCATCGTTGGCTCTGGTGATGTGGCCGATATTTGCAAACTCACCTGTCTTGAACAGGGCATTTCCGTTGTGACCGATAAAACAGCGCCAGCCTTAATTTTGGATGGATATAAAATTAAACTGGAGGGCTTGGAATGACAGATCGCCACATATTAATCACTGGCGGAGCGGGATATCTCGGCTCCATCCTGACCTCGGAACTGCTGCGCGCCAATTACAGAGTCAGCGTCCTCGACAGTTTACTGTTCGGCGGCGAGAGCATTGTCCCGTTTCTCAATCATCCCAACTTCCATTTTGCCAAAGCAGATGTGACCGAGAATCGAGCCGTACGCGACTCGCTCAAGCGTGACTGGCAGAAACCAGACACCGTGATCCATCTTGCAGCAATCGTCGGCTTCCCAGCCTGTCAGGCAGTGGGCAAGCAGGTGGCATGGAAGTACAATGTCGAAGCCACAAAAAAAGTTTATGGTCAGGCAGCAGATTTGGGCGTGGAAAGATTCGTTTTTTCATCCACCTATAGCAACTATGGTTTATCTGAAGATGGCAAGCCAGTCCACGAAGAAACCCCATTAAATCCGCAATCATTATATGCAGAGACCAAGATCGCAAGTGAAGAATTTTTACTTGCGCAAAAAGCGTCTGCTTGTGAGTCGTTGTTGTTTCGCTTTGCAACGTTATATGGAATTTCTCCGCGCACACGTTTTGATTTGATCGTCAATCAATTTGTGCTCGAAGCCTTCACACAACATGCGCTCATTATTTATCAGCGTGGATATTCGCGCTCGTTCGTGCATATCCGTGATGTGGTGCGCGGCGTGATGATGGGCATTGAAGCAGAAAAGGAAAAAGTGCGTGGTCAGGTTTTCAATTTGGGCGCTGAAAATGGAAATTATACAAAAAGCAACATCGTGCAATTGGTGCTCAAACGTTTACCTGAAACGACTGTTGAATATAAAGACCTGACCTTTGGCGGCGACATGCGTGACATCACTGTTTCATTTGAAAAGATCAAACGTGTGCTTGGCTTTGACACTACATTGAATGTTGATGATGGCGTGCGTGAAGTTTTGTTTGCATTAAAAACAGGGTTGATTCGCAACCCAACAGATGATCGATATCGAAACGCGCAATTTATTGTGCGGTGAGTTGAAAGTTACAAGTTGCAGGTTGAAGGAATAAGAATATGACAACTGCGAATCGATTTGAAGAATTGGATGTCTGGCAGAAAGCCAGGGATTTGACAAACTTGATTTATAAATATTCCACCGACGGCTCTTTTTCGCGTGATTTTGCTTGCGCGATCAAATGAGACGGGCATCTGTTTCAATTATGTCGAATATTGCAGAAGGATTTGAGAGTCAAATACAAGCGATGTTCATTAAGTATCTTGGATATGCCAAAGGTTCAGTAGGCGAATTGCGTGCCCAACTTTATATCGCTCGAGATCAAAGTTATATAAGTGATGAGGATTTTAATACAATGTTTTCAACAGTAGAAATATGTAGCAAACAATTATTTCGTTTTATTCAATATCTGGAAGCCCAGCCCAATGCACGAGGTGTACGCGAAGAAGGAGTAACTTACAATGTCGAACATTAAACCTGTAAACCTGCAACCTTCAACTTTTTGGAAAAACAAAAGAGTAATTGTCACAGGCGGCGGTGGTTTTCTCGGTTCATTTGTCATCGAGCGTTTGAAGGAACGCGGTGCGACAGATATTTTTATCCCGCGCAAAAAAGAGTATGACCTGACTCAACGCGAAGCCATCGAACGTGTATATGTGGATGCGCTCAAAGGCGTTGACCCCAAAAACGTAGTCGTCATTCACCTTGCCGCAAACGTCGGCGGGATCGGTGCGAACCGTGAACACCCAGCTGAATTCTTCTACGATAATATGATCATGGGCGTGGAACTGATGCACCATGCCTACAAACATGGGATTGGTAAATTCGTCGCCACTGGAACTGTCTGCGCGTATCCTAAATTCACGCCTGTTCCTTTCAAGGAAGATGATTTGTGGAATGGATATCCCGAAGAGACCAATGCGCCTTACGGCCTTGCCAAGAAAATGATGCTCGTACAGGCGCAGACTTATCGTCAGCAATATGGTTTCAACGCCATTTATCTTTTGCCTGTAAATCTATATGGCCCGCGTGATAACTTTAATTTAGAAACTTCGCATGTGATTCCTGCGTTGATTCGCAAAGCTGTGGAAGCCAGCGAACGCGGTGATAAAGAGCTGCAAGTGTGGGGGGATGGTTCTCCGACCCGTGAATTTTTATATGTAGAAGATGCTGCCGATGGGATTGTAAGCGCCGCAGAAAACTATAACGGCGATTTACCCGTCAACCTTGGCTCTGGCTACGAAATCTCGATTAAAAACTTAACCGAGATGATTGTGAAAATGACAGGATTTAATGGCACACTCGCCTGGCAGACCGACAAACCCAACGGGCAACCCCGCCGTGGACTCGATGTGAGCCGTGCAAAAGAGTTATTTGGCTGGGGCGCGCAAATCTCTTTTGAAGAAGGCATGAAGCGCACGATTGAATGGTTTAGGGAAAATAGGTCGAAAATAAAATAAGTCGAAGGTCAAAAGTCAAAAGTCGAAAATAAAACGACTTTTGACCTTCGACTTTTGACAGAGGAATAATGACTCAAATCACTCCCCCCCCCTCTCACGAACCCACCACGATTTATATCAAGCCCCCAAAAGGCTTTGCTGCGTTAAACCTGCGCGACCTTTGGCTGTATCGCGAGTTGGTCTTCTTTATGATCTGGCGCGATATCAAAGTTCGTTACAAGCAGACCATGCTTGGCGCGCTTTGGGCGATCATCCAACCGGTATTGACGATGATTGTCTTTACTTTCATCTTTGGGAAAGTAGCGAAATTATCGAGTGATGGAGTCCCGTATCCCATCTTTTCGTATACGGCGCTTTTGCCGTGGGGATTATTCGTGGCAGCGCTTAATCAAGCCAGCCGCTCGCTCACTTCAAATCACAATATGATCACGAAGATTTATTTCCCGCGCCTGATTCTTCCAATCGCTTCTGTGCTTGGCGGCCTGGTCGATTTTGCGATCTCGTTCGTTGTGTTGATCGTATTGATGTTTTACTATAAAGTGACTCCTTCCTGGGCCAGCCTGTGGACTCTGCCGCTTTTCCTGTTGCTGGCGATCATCACCGCATTGGGTGTGTCGTTATGGCTTTCTGCGATTAACGTCCAGTATCGCGACGTGAACTATGCGCTCCCGTTTCTGACTCAGTTTTGGCTGTTCATTACACCTGTTGCATATTCCTCCTCTGTAGTTTCTGAAAAATGGCAGCTGGCCTATTCCATGAACCCGATGGCAGGTGTGGTCAATGGATTTCGTTGGGCGTTACTCGGTTCAGGCAATGGACCGGATGCCTCGCTCTGGGTTTCAGTGGCGATCTCCTTCCTTATTTTGTTCAGTGGTCTTTTCTACTTCCGCAATATGGAAAAAACCTTCGCAGATACGATATAGGTGTCAGGCTTCATGTGTCAGGTATCAGGAAAAGGAGAATATCATGGCAATGATCCAACGATTTGAAGATATTCAAGCCTGGCAGGAAGCGCGGATATTAGTAAAAATGATTTATCAATTAACGAATAAGGAAAATTTTTCTAAAGACTATGGAATGAGAGACCAGATTAGACGCGCCTCTGTTTCTGTAATGAATAATATTGCTGAAGGATTTGATTGCGAATCGAAAATTGAGTTCGCACGTTTTCTAGGGATTGCACGCCGTTCAGCCGTCGAAGTTCAATCGGTTCTTTATGCTGCATTGGATGTGGATTATATAGATCAGGCTGAATTTGATTTACACTATGAACAAGCCAGAAAAACCAAAGCTTTAACTGGCGGCTTTAAACGGTCGCTCACTAAACAAACCTGACACCTGAAACTTGAGACCTGATACCTAATGACAACAGCAATTAGCGTAAAAAACCTCGGTAAACAATATCGCATCGGCGCAACCCAGACCAAATTCAAGTATGGCATGTTGCGCGAAGTGCTCGTCGATGCGGCCATGACTCCTATCCGCGTTTATAAGGCACTGACAGGCAAGGGCGCACGCGGCACAACCAATACCACTTCTTTCTGGGCTTTGAAGGATGTTTCCTTCGATGTGGAAGAAGGCAAAGTTCTTGGCATCGTGGGGCGCAATGGCGCAGGCAAAAGTACTTTACTTAAAATCCTTTCGCGCGTCACGGAGCCAACAACGGGTACAGTCTCGGTGCGCGGACGTGTTGGCTCGCTCCTTGAAGTAGGGACAGGCTTTCATCCTGAACTCACAGGCCGCGAAAATATTTTCATGAACGGTGCCATTCTCGGTATGAAGAATGCTGAGATTGAATCCAAGTTTGATGAGATTGTTGAATTTTCTGAAGTCAGTCAGTTTATTGATACGCCAGTTAAAAGATATTCTTCGGGCATGTATCTTCGCCTTGCCTTCGCAGTTGCCGCACATCTTGAGCCTGAAATCCTGGTTGTGGATGAAGTGCTTGCGGTGGGCGATGCGGAATTTCAGCGCAAGTGTCTTGGCAAAATGAGTGACGTGGCACAGCAAGGCCGCACAGTTTTGTTTGTCAGCCATAACATGTCTGCGATTTTGCGTCTGACACAGGAAGCGATTGTTTTGAACAAAGGTCAATTGATGATGCGTGCTCCCACACAAGAGGCGGTTGATTTTTATCTTTCATCAGGGCAGTCACAAGCGGGTGAACGCATTTGGGATATAGAGGATGTAGCAGCTTCGAGCGCTCCATTTAGACCGATCAGCTTGAAGGTTAAAGACAGAAGCGGAAAAGTTGTCGATACAGTCCGCTCCACCGAACCAGTCCACATTGAATTTGAATATCAACTTGATGCGCCCATTACAGGATTGCGGATCGGGTTATATCTCAGCACTATGCGCGGCGAATATGTGCTCGCGTCGTTTGACACCGATGCCCCTGAAATGTTTGATAAATTTGATTCGCGCAAATCAGGGCGTTTCGTCAGCCGTGCCGAGATTCCCGCAGATATTTTCAACGAAGGCCGCTACAGTCTCGGTGTGAACGCAAGTTCGTTTGGTGTGCGCCGTTATTTCATGGATGAAAATGCGCTCGCGTTTAACGTGGATATTTCAGGTGCGCCCGGCACGCAATGGGGTGAGCAGCGCGTGGGGCCTATTCGCCCGCGTTTGAATTGGAAGATTGAGAAGATCGGCGATTAGTAATTACCAATCACCAATTACCCACATGTCAAAAAAATCCACCCTCAAGAACATTCTTGGCGACCTGCCCTTTACCGCTGAAATCGATTGGATGCTTCGGTCCAGGAATCGTCCGCGCAAAGATCATTTTAATTTGGATCGTTTGCAAAAGTCTTTGCCTGCTGCGCGCGCAGTCGTTGAACCGATTGCAAAAAACGCAAAGATGGGAAAGAAAGTTTTATTCTTTGCCACGCTTCATTATTGGATCGAGCAATCTGCGTATCTTGGTTTGGTTCTTGCAGGTCTCGGGCATAAAGTCACTTTGTTGACCTTGCCATATTCTGAATGGCACAAGCAAAAGGATAATTTCACCCAGCGGCAACGCATCCTTCACACAAAGGATGCCCTTTCAACATTATCCCCATTAATCGAACACGCTTCACTACTTGACCTTCGACCTGTAACCTTGGACCTTCCAACCGCTCTTCAGGCTGATATAAAAGAAATCTCGCTATGGGATGCGCAATACACATTGATGCGTGAAGAAGTGGATATGAATGATGCAGGTGACCGCGCGTTATATGACTTGCGCATTGAACGAAATACATTTGCTGCCAAAGCTGCATTTGAATATTTACAAAACAACAAACCTGATGTTGTGCTGATTCCAAACGGATTAATCCTCGAAATGGGGATTGTCTTCCGTGTGGCGCGTTACTTAAATATTGATGCAGTTACCTATGAATTCAATGACCAGCGCGAACAGATCTGGCTCGCGCAAAATTCGTCGATCATGAAGCAGGATACAGATTATATTGTCGATGCGCGTTGTCATCTCCCAATGACCGATGAAATGTTCGAGCGTGTGGCAGATTTGGAAAATGCCCGTCGCGGTGCTCGTGTCTGGGGTAAATCCAAACGACTCTGGCAATATGTTTCTTCGCAAGGCGCACAAGAGACTCGCAAACTGCTTAATCTGGATGAACGCCCCGTGGTGATGCTTGCCGCGAATGTGCTCGGTGACAGTTTGACTCTTGGCCGTGACATCTTCGCCGCTTCCATGACCGAATGGATCACAATGACCGTGCAATATTTTGCGAAGCGAACCGACGTGCAAATGGTGATTCGTGTGCATCCCGGTGAAAAACTTGTGCCGCAAGCCAAGTCGATGGGGACGGTGGTGCGCGAGGCTTTGCCTGAACTTCCCAGCCACATTCATGTCATCGGCGCATTGGATAAAATCAATACCTATGATCTGATAGAAATTGCTGATGTTGGGCTGGCGTACACCACCACCGTCGGACTCGAAACTGCCATGAATGGAATCCCCGTCATCTCCTGTGGACAAACGCATTATCGCGGGCGCGGTATTACCCTTGACCCAAATACTTGGGACGAATATTACGCGGCACTCGAAAAGGTGTTGAGTGATATTCCCGCTCATCAAATGAATGAAAAGCAAATCGAGTTTGCATGGAATTATGCGTATCGTTTCTTCTTCGAATACCCGCGCCCGTTCCCGTGGCGTTTGATGAATTTCTGGGATGACCTCGAAGTCTGGCCTTTGGAAAAAGTATTAAGCGAAGAAGGTCTGGCACAATTTGGTGATACATTTGATTTTCTGGTGAATGAACCCTTTACGTGGAAATAATCGGAGTGCGGGCTTTAGTCCGCTACTATACTAAATGCGGACTAAAGCCCGCGATCCTTTAGGAAAACATGACCAACGACACCAAACAAAAAGTACGTGAATTTTACGACGAGATTGGCTGGCAGCAGGAAGAGGATGGGAACTATCAAAACGCCCGTTATGAAGACCTGCGCCCTGTTTCCCGCGAATACATTCACAAGACCCGCCTGCGTGTGATGAATGGACTCATCCCCACCGGTAAATTTATTTTGGATGCGGGTTCGGGTCCTGTTCAATATGAAGAATATAAAGTCTATTCACAGGGATATGAGAAGCGGGTGTGTTTGGACATTTCCATTCAGGCCTTGCGTGAAGCACGTGAGCGGATCGGCGATCATGGATTGTTCGTTGTCGGTGACCTTGCGAATCTGCCCTTCAAGCAAGAGGCTTTCGATGGCGCAGTTTCGATGCACGCCATTCACCACCTTGCATTGACCGAACATCCACGCGCATACGCTGAGATCCATCGTGTGCTTGCAGCTGGCCGCACCGCAGCCATTGTCAACGGCTGGCATGAGCCTTTCTTAAGCCGCATCGCCGAACCGTTGATCGGTCTCAGGCGCAAGTTGTCAGGGCAGTCTGCCAAAAAGAAAAAAGAATGGCAGAACGACGAAGATGCTACAGGCACATTCGTCCAAAAGATGACTCCCGAATGGCTCAAGCGCGAGATCGGCTCCAAGATGATAATTGAGATCAAACCCTGGCGCAGTGTTAGCACACGCATCATGCGCTGGTTCGTGCGTCCCTTTGGCGGACGGGCATTCTTGAAATTTGTTTTCTGGCTCGAAAATATCTTCCCGAAATTCTTTGCAGAGAATGGACAATATCCATTGATCGTGATCAAAAAATAAACATGCAAAGATTTACAGATCAAAAATATCTCACGCAGGACCAGTATAAAGATGCATCCAATCTGGATGTGCGCATTGCCATTCATCAGAAATTCAGCACCCATCCGCAAGGCTGGTTCAACTGGGTCTTTGACACGCTTGTGAAATCACCTGCCGAATCAAAAATTTTGGAATTGGGCTGCGGCTCCGCTGAGATGTGGAGGGAATGCGCGGATAGAATTCCCGCTAGCTGGGTGATGACGCTCACCGATCTTTCCAACGGGATGCTGGATGCCGCGTGGCAGAATCTCGTTTCGCTGGGACGCGGTTTCAAGTTCGAGCAAATGGATGCGCAATCCATTCCGTATGGCGATAAGACATTTGATATGGTCATTGCCAATCACATGCTGTATCATGTCCCTGACCGTGAAAAAGCATTGACCGAGATCAAGCGTGTGCTTAAAGATGACGGCCGCTTAATTGCGACAACGGTGGGCGGTACGCACATGCAGGAGATGTATCGCTTCTTGAATCATGTAAATATCAACAAACGCCCGGGCATGTTTTCCAATCCGTTCACACTTGAGAATGGACTGGAGCAATTGCAGAGCGTTTTTTCGCAAGTTGATAAATCGCAATATGTTGATCATTTGGAAGTAACCGAGATGGATCCGCTGATCGCCTACATTCGCTCTTCAATCGGGGCAGTAGATTTATCAGAAGAAAAACTGGATGAGTTGAAAAAAGAATTATCTGACGTTCTTGAAAAAGAAAGAAAAATCTTCATCACAAAAGACTCTGGCTTATTTCAAGCCTTGAAATAGGAGAAATTATTATGAACTGGAAAGATCAAGTTGTATTAGTCACTGGCGGAACAGGATCGTTCGGCAAGAAATTTATAAAAATTTTGCTCGAAGAAAAACAACCAAAGAAGGTCATTGTCTTTAGCCGTGATGAATTGAAGCAGCATGAAATGCAGGTCGGTGGATACAACCACGAAAACCTGCGTTACTTTATCGGCGATATTCGTGACCGTGAACGCCTTGAGCGCGCATTGCACGGCGTGGATATCGTTGTGCATGCGGCGGCCTTGAAGCAGGTGCCTGCCTGCGAATACAATCCGATGGAAGCCATTAAGACCAACATCATGGGCACGGCTAACGTGGTCGAAGCCGCACTGGATGCGGGTGTGAAAAAAGTATTGATGGTCAGCACCGATAAAGCTGTCAGCCCCGCGAATTTATACGGGGCTACAAAACTTGCTGGAGAGAAGTTAACGATTCAAAGCAACGCATATGCTGGGGGATCAGCAACCAGATTCTCGTGCGTGAGATACGGGAACGTCGTCGGCTCACGCGGCTCGATTGTCCCGCTATTTCTAAATCAACGCGCAGGCGGCAAGGTCACGGTCACCGATGACCGCATGACCCGCTTCTGGCTTTCGCTCGATCAGGGCGTGCGCTTCGTTATCACCTGTATTGAACAAATGGAAGGCGGCGAAGTTTTCGTCCCTAAAATTCCCAGCACAAAAGTGGTTGACCTGGCAAAAGCCATCGCGCCAAATGCTGAAATCAATATCATCGGCATTCGCCCCGGCGAAAAATTACACGAGATGCTCATCTCTGAAGATGAAGCGCGTCACACCATTGAAGTGGAAAATATGTTTGTTGTGCAACCTGCTGAAGCCACATGGTTTGGTTATTCATGGCAGGATAAAGGCAAGGCGCTAAAAGAAGGCTTTTCATATTCAAGTGACAACAACACAGAATGGCTTGATATTGAAGGTATCAAAAAATATATCGCGCCGTTTGAAGAACTATTTACGCAAGGCAAACTCGAAGGATAAAAATCATGGCGCGTATTCTCATCACTGGGGCCAGTGGTCTGCTCGGAATCAATCTCGCGCAAGAAACAATGAGCGCGCACGAAATTACCGCAGTGGATCGCGGTAAACTGGTCAACGCGCCATTCAAAGTTTTAAATGGGGATTTATTAAACGCGGACACATTCAACTCAGCCCTCGACTCAGCACAGCCCGAATCGCTGATCAACTGCGCGGCTCTAGCGGACCTGGAAGCCTGTGAGAACAACCCAGACCTTTCCCGCCGCCTCAACATGGACCTGCCCGCGCAAATGGCAAAGGCTTGCAAAGCGCGCGGAATCTCCTTCGTTCATATCTCCACCGATGCGGTCTTCGATGGCGAAAAAGATGGTTTTTATACAGAAGAGGATACGCCCAATCCGATGGGTGTGTATTCGCAAACAAAGCTGGCGGGGGAGCAGGCTGTGCTTGCTGAAAATTCAAATGCGATTGTGGCGCGTGTTAATTTTTATGGTTGGAGCTTAAGCGGCAGAAGAAGTCTCGCTGAATTTTTTCACCATAACCTGACAAACAACAAAAGTATGAGCGGATTTACCGATGTACGGTTTTGCCCGATGCTGGTTAATGACACTGCCCGTATTTTAATAAAAATGCTGCAAAAAAATCTAAGCGGGTTGTACCATCTCGTTGGCCCGCAGGCCATGAGCAAGTATCAGTTTGGGGTCGAGATTGCGCGTAAATTTAGTCTGAAAGAGGGCGAAATTTCACCAAAGTCCATTAACACTTCCAGCCTGAGCGCACGGCGTTCCCACAACTTATGGCTTTCTACCCACAAGTTATCCACAGCTTTAGGGGAATCTCTCCCCGAGTTCTCCACAGGTTTGACCGAGTTTTTCACCCAATTTGAGCAGGGTTACCCACAGAAAATCCGTAGTTATCAACTGTAGAGACGGGTCTTGCACCTGTCTGTGAACAGAGTTATCCACAGGCAAAAACCAGTTATCCACAGGTTTGACCACCCTTATCCACAGGATACGCTTTGCTATCCCCAGAAAACGCCTTGCTATCGACAGAAAATGCTTTGCCATCCACAGAAATCGAGGATTTATGGAAATTAAATTCGGAAAACATACCATAGGTTTAAATCACCCCACTTATTTCATCGCCGACATCGCCGCCAACCATGATGGCGATATGGAGCGTGCCAGGAAACTGATTCGCCTCGCGAAAGAAGCAGGCGCGGATGCCGCTAAATTTCAAAATTTTGACGCGCCGAAGATCGTCTCGGATTACGGCTTCAAATCCATGAATGGCGGACAGGTGAGTCATCAGGCCAATTGGAAAAAGTCTGTATTTGAAGTTTATAAAGGCGCGTCGATTCCATTTGACTGGTCCATGACTCTGGTTGAAGAATGTAACGAAGTCGGTATTGACTATTTCTCTTCTCCATACGATTTCGAAGCGATTGATTTCCTCGATCAATATGTGGAAGTCTATAAAGCGGGTTCAGGTGAAATTGACTGGATCGAAGCGTTGGAGCGCATGGCTGGCAAGGGCAAGCCCTTCTTTGTTGCAACAGGTGCTTCAAATATTGGTGAAGTGCAAAAGGCAGTTCATGCCATTTTGAAAATTAATAAGCAATTGGTTTTGATGCAATGTAACACCAATTACACGGCCAACCCAAATAACTACGATCATTTACATTTGAATGTTCTAAAAACTTTTGCAGCCATGTTTCCCGATGTGATTCTGGGACTCTCCGACCATACCCATTCGGTTGCGCCTGTTCTCGGCGCGGTGACTTTGGGCGCGCGCGTGATCGAACGGCATTTTACCGACAGCAATGACCGCGAAGGTCCAGATCACAAGTTTGCGATGAACCCTGAAAACTGGGCAAAAATGGTCGAAGAGACTCGTCTGCTGGAACGCTCATTGGGCAGTTCAGATAAATTCATTGCCGACAATGAACAGGAAACACAAATCGTGCAGCGACGCTGTCTGCGTGCGGCGCGTGAGATCAAAGCAGGTGAAAGCTTTACCCGTGAGATGATCGATGTGTTGCGTCCCGCCACGCCTGGCGCGATCAAACCTGACCAGATTCAAAACGTGATCGGCACAAAAGCTCTTGCAGATATGCCCCTCGGCAAAGAACTGCGCTGGACGGATTTGGGCGCTTAAGATGATATTCGGGATTCGATATTCGATAATCGGCGCATGACACCCGAATATCGAATATCGAATATCAACATGCGAATCCTTTACTTCTCCCTCGGTTATTCCACACACGACTATCGTTTTCTAAAATCCATTTCAGATGGCGGGCATGAAGTATTCTTTGTGCAGTTGGAAGGGAATCAACGACAGGTGGAGTCGCGCTCTGTGCCTGAAAATGTGAATCAAGTCATCTGGAAAGGCGGCAGAAAACCTTTTCAATGGCGCGACCTGCCCGCTCTGACTTTAGACTTTCGACGTTTGACTCGCGAAATCAGACCTGATCTCATTCACGCGGGTCCCATTCAAACCTGTGCGTTCATCGCGGTCTTAAGCGGCTTTCGTCCCATCCTCACCATTTCATGGGGCTTTGATTTAATGGATGATGTTCATCGCAATAAATGGTGGGAGTGGGCCACTCGTTACACGTTGAAACGTTCCACGTTTTTCACCAGTGACGCAAATGTGACTCGCGACAAAGCCGTCGCGTATGGAATGAATCCCGAAAAAACAATCGTCTTCCCCTGGGGCGTTGACCTTGAACACTTTAACGTTCAAACGTTTCAACGTTCAAACGTTCCAACGTTTACTTTGTTCTGCAACCGCTCCTGGGAATCTCGATACGGCGTGGATGTCCTTGCGCGCGCCTTTGTGAAAGTGGCGCAGCAAAATGAAAGCGTGGATTTGATTTTATTGAATGGCGGCTCGCAAGGCGGAAAACTTCGTCAGATTTTGCAAAGCGGCGGCGTGCTGGATCGAGTCACATTTGGCGGGCAGGTTACGCAAACAGACTTGCCGCGCTGGTATCATATGGCTGATCTGTATATCTCGCCTTCGCATGTCGATGGTTCGTCCGTTTCGTTGATGGAGGCGCTGGCGTGCGGTCTGCCGTGTCTGGTTTCGGATATTTCCGCCAACAAGGAATGGGTCGTGGATGATGAAAACGGCTGGCTCTTTAAAGATGGCAATGCAAATGACCTTGCTGAAAAAATACTGGCGGCGATCTCTCAAAGGGAGAAACTGCCAGAGATCGGCAGCGCAAGCCGCAGGTCCGCAGTGATGCGCGCGGATTGGAAAAAGAATGCTGAAGCGTTGATGAATGTCTATCGAAGTCTCGGAGGAAAAAATGCTCAATAAAAAAGATTTGCTGGCTGGCTTTGGAAAAATAAAAATCGAAAGTGATACGATCGTTGTGCATACTTCGTATAAATCGCTGGGCGGCGTGGAAGGCGGCGTGGACACGGTGATTGATGTGATGGAAGAGTTGGCGGGCAAGGATGGCACGGTGCTGTTCCCTGCGTTTAATTTTCAATCGTGGACGGAGACGCATTATTTTGATGTGATGGAGACACCTTCGAAGATGGGCATGATCACTGAGCAAGCGCGCCTCCGACCTAACGCAAAGCGGACTCCACATCCGATTTACAGTTTCTCCGCTTTAGGCAAACGCGCTGACGAATTTTCCAAAACCGAAGATATGGAAGCCTATGGCCCGAATTCTTCATTTGCATTATTTCATAAATTAAACGCGACCATCATCAGCATTGGATTGGATTTCAATAATTCATTTTCCATGCACCATTACATTGAATACAACGTGGGCTGTGACTATCGCCGCGTAAAAGAGTTTGGCGGAATCTACATGGGCTACGACCGCCTGCCGCAGATCAAAAAATATTCGATGTTCGTGCGTAACAGTGACCGTGTCAAAACTTATATTGTGCCTGGCATGAATGATTTGCTTCACGCGGGGATCATCAAGGAAATTCCTGTGGGCGGCGCAAAAGTGCATTACCTGACCGCGAACGAATTCTTTGATAACATGTCTGTCATTGTGCGTGAACAGCCTGAGAAATTGCATTATATTGAAGAACCGAAGTATTAGAGATTGGTAATTGGTAAATAGTAATTCGTTGATAAAAAGTAAACTTGAAATTTGTGGTTTCGGTACGACGGCGAAGAACATGCCGTCTACTCAACCACCATATGTTTTATAAAAGGTAGATTATGAAACCCTACACCTCCCTAAAATCCATTCTCGCTGAATTTTATCCGCTGCACCGTACTCTCGCTTCCGACGATCACGACAAAACGTTGGAGATCGTCGGCTCGTACATGCCTGATTTATCCAATTACACGATTGAGACCTACACTCCGCTCGAACAAGCGTGGACATGGAAAGTGCCCGAGCGCTATGTTGTTCATGAAGCCTATCTCGAAATCGAAGCTAGCACTGAGCAAGGTCGAAGTGTCGGCGAGCGCGTGGTGGATTTCAAGAATAATCCACTTCATCTTGTTTCGTATTCTTTGCCAGTTGATAAAACACTTTCCTTTGAAGAACTCCAGCCGCATTTGTATTTCAATGAGAAACGTCCGCATACCATTCCGTGGGTATTTAAGTATTATGACCGCGATTGGGGATTCTGCTTATCGAAGAATGTTTTCGACAAACTTCCGCGTGACAAAAAATATCGCGTGGTGATCAAGTCCGAATTTATCACCGACCCCAAGCAGGGATTCAAAATGGCAACTGCCCTCATTCATCCCGAAGGCGGCGCGAACGCCTCGGCAGGGGAGATCATTGTACAGGCGCATACTTGTCACCCCATGCAAGCCAATGACGACGGCGCAGGCGTGGTCAGCACGATTGAACTCGCACGCCGTCTCGCAGAGAAGCCGCTTCCCGCTGGCTCTATGAGTGTCCGCTTTTGGTTCGGACCTGAGACCATCGGCACCATCGTGTATCTATCGCACAATGAACATCTCATTCAACATTTGCGCGGCGGAATTTTTATGGAAATGACGGGCAACAAAAACAAGATTGCCTGGCACCACACGCGCCAGAACGATCATTTGTTGGATCGCATTACACATCATGTCGTAAAAAATGTCGCACACGATGAACGTGAATTTGCCGCGGCGCCTGCCAATGATGAACGTGTCATCAACGGGCCTGGCGTCAATGTGCCGTGTATTTCCATCAACCGCTGGCCGTATGATGAATATCACACCACCGATGATAATCTTGACATCATTCACGAAGACATGTTGGTGGGTGCCGCTGAAACTGCGGAGCAGGTCATTCGCATGTATGCCACCAATTACATTCCCAAGCGCACCTTTCGCGGCCCCGTCTTTCTCAGCGGCAACGGCTTGTGGGTTGATTGGCGCGATAATTGGGCGCTCAACCGTGCCATTGAAAAGATCATGATGAGGTTTGAAGGTGAGCTTTCCGTTTTCGAGATCGCCGAGCAGGTGGGCCTCGATTATTGGATGGTGCGCGACTATATTGAAAAATTCCGCGCGAAGGGCTTTGTCACACCGCTGCCGATTCCATCCGAGGCACAGGATTCTTGATCGCAGACGATAGACGGCAGACCGTATCTATGTGGTCCATCGTCCATGGTCAATTGTAAAATTATGAAACCCAAAATAGTAGCCATCATTCAAGGACGCATGTCCTCTTCCCGTTTGCCTGGAAAAATCCTCGCAGACATCGCAGGTCAGCCGATGTTGACTCGCGTCTACACCCGCACCATGCGCGCGACGACTCTGGACGAAGTCATCTTCGCCACGACGACAGACGCTTCAGACGACCCCGTAGCTGAATACTGCGACTTTAGC
>Ga0105048_10001018_pt1 | contig 45202 bp, 61 predicted proteins | sample MAT05_FD_78382 | JGI IMG/M metagenome (GOLD analysis project Ga0105048, IMG submission 78382) | Freshwater microbial communities from Lake Fryxell liftoff mats and glacier meltwater in Antarctica - MAT-05 | ecosystem: Environmental > Aquatic > Freshwater > Ice > Liftoff microbial mat | place...
CTTCGCCGCGTCTCCGACTCGCTCCAGCGCGCCAATGAAAATAATCGTGCTGCCGTCTGAATGGCGCGGGCCGCCTCCCTTTGCGTCTAGTCCGCGCACTGAGCGCGCCGCTTTAACCAGGTTCGCAATTCCGCCTGTCAGTGACTGGAAATTCCGCGGCGACTCGGGCGTGAAAACGTCGATCTCGTTCCTCGCACGTTGCAACGCGCCGAGTGAAATTTCCTCCGCCTGCTCCGCGAGCTCAGAGTTGAACTGTTCCAGCAGATTCTGCGCGCGCGAGTCAGAGCCCCTTATAATGCCATTTTCTCTTTGTTTGCGAATGGCGGTGAGCTTTTCGCGGGAGATGAGGTTTTGGACTTGAGTGGGAGTCAGTCCGCAGCGTTCGGCAATGGCCTTGCATCCAAGACCTTGCGAAAGGTAGAGATTACGTACCTTTAGACGAGCCTGAAAGGGGAGAGGGACAGGGTTGGCGCGAGGCTTGCGTGGCGCGGGTGGAAGAATGAGGTTTTCTTGGGCCATTGGAGCGGAAAATTGCTCAGCGGGATTGAAAACAGCAAGGGCCGAAAGCGGAGGGCGATGTGGAGTATCGGGGTAAATCGCTTCGACGTTACCGGAGATAACAAGGTGAAAAATAATTGCGAATCTATTCTTCGTGGAGGGGGGTCATATCTTTGGGGGAGAGAGAGATGCGTTTGTGAGTGGAAGTCTCACACCAGAAGGAGATTCCACCGGATGGGCGGATAAGGCGCACAGCACCAAGGGACTTATGAAAATAACGGTCACCTGAGGATGGTGGAGTGAACGATTTGATTGAGGTGATGCGGGTGTGCCGTTTCCACCGTTTTCAAGGGGGAGGGAAAGAAAGATGAAAATAGATGAAGATAGTTGTTGACCAATCGGAGCGACTCTGATTGAGTGTGGGAGTTAGAGCAGAACAACGAACCCAACCCGAAACCCGAAACCCGAAAACGAAAATGAAAACCACCACCACCACCACCACCCCCGAGCTCATCGCGCTCTATGCCGCATACGCAGCGGCCGAAGTCGCCTATGAATCCGAGATCCGATCCGCCTACCGCGCGGCAGATGCCGCCTACCTCGCGGCCAAAGCGGCCGCCAACGCGGCCATAGCGGTCGCCAAAGCGGCCAAAGCCGACGCCTACCGCGACGCCGCCCTCACCGCCGATGCAGCCTACCTCGCAGCCGCAGCCGATGCAGCCTACCTCGCGGCCGCAGATGCATCCTACCTCGTGTGAGATCAGTCTAACCCGCCAATAAAAACCAAACCCAAAACGAAAATGAAAAAGAACCCATCGCATCAACCCACAATGAAAATCGAAAACCTGCGGCACGAGGGCGTGAATTCCATGACCCTGGAAATAGAGGGGGTAGAGTTCCGAATCATTGGTGACGACGAAATCACCCTCGACGACGCGCAATCGGGTATCCCGAGCTCTCTCGCAAACGTTGATACCATCAACGACATACGCGAAAATCTAGCTTACTCTGGGTTGCGCCTAATCGTTGCCAACCTCGTCCTCACCCCCGAGCTCCTCGCGCTCCGCGCGGCCTACCAAGCGGCCGAAGCAGCCGCAGATGCCGCAGCAGACGAAATCACAGCCGACGCGGCCTGTCGCGCGGCTAAAGCCGCATTCTACAAAGCGGCCGAATCCGCGGTCTAAATCCAATCCCAACCTCAAAACCCAAAAACGAAAATGAACACCACGACTAAAATCAAGATTTCCGCTCGATCACTAGCCGCCAAAAAAGCTGCCCGCACCCGGAAGCGCCGCGCCAAGTTCCGCGCGCGCGACGCCGCTGAAAAATTGGCAGCCGCGTGCGAAATGTATCGGTCCGCGCTCGCCGCCCTCGAGCTCGTTCAATCGAAAATAGATCGGATGAATGCCTGTATCGCTCTGATATCCGACTTCCCCGCGGGGAATTCGGACGATGAAATTAGCGATGATAAAGTTTCCATCCGCGCGGAGTGGGGTGAGCCAGCGCTTCGCCTCGCCGAGCAACACGCAACAACCCGCCTGCGGGCGGCCGAGTGGTATCTGGCGCAGACCGCGGAGGAGGTGCTGCCATGACAACGCTTTTGACATTTCAAAATTTTTAATCAATCCCGCCAACGGCAACAAAACCAAAAACGAAATGAACACCCCCGCACGCGCCGCCAAAGCCGAAGCCTCCGACTCGGCCGCCGACGTCGCCTATGAATCCGCGATCCGATCCGCCTACCACGAAGCTCGCGCGGCATACCACGCGGCAGAAGCGGCCTACCACGCGGCACGCGCGGTGAAATCATGAGCGCGACAGGCTGGGCGCTCGGTTCAGTATTCGCAGGCTGTGCCTTCATGGCGGGCGCCATGCTCTTCCCGCAGGCGGGGGTTGTCCTGCTCTGCGCATTCGTGTCGGTTATCGCGTTTAAATTCCTCAAAATCCTAATCTCATGACAAATCAAAATCTAGACAGAACAATTTACTTCCGGCGACTCGTGGCAATTCACCGCGAGCGCACCAAGTCTGCTCCGGGATTTGCGCGGCTGCGCGTCCTGTTCTATCGTGCAAACGCAATGGCACTGGCACACCGTGAACCCTAAACTATCGCGTTTTAACGTTAACCCATAAAACCCAGATGCACCTAGCCCTAACCATAGCCGCCGGAATCATCATTGCGTCAGTAGTTTTCCCTCTAATGTTTTTTTCCTTCGCCATGGGATTTTACTTGCTGGTAGACGTGTCCGGGAAGGTGATTGAAGCTTGCGGGATTATTGAGCAAGCCAGCTTGCGGGCAATGGCGCGAATGAAGGGGCGTTCGCGGCACTAATCGCGTTTCTAAAACATATTTTTCTTTTTTCGTTTGTGTAAAGCTTTTTGTTCGATCAACGAGGTTTTAACCTAAACCCAAAAAATACAATGAGCGAACAGCGTTACACCCTAACGGTTTCAGTCGTAAAAAGTGAGCAACAGCCAGATGGGCTAAAAGAGCAGCACAGTGTTTCGATGGTTAGCCGGAACCTGACCCTGGGCGAGGCTACCGAAATGCAGATTCCGTTAGCCGATGTTATGAAAGGTTTTTTGCAGGCGGACCAAGAGTAATCCGATGGGCTGGCATCCCAAACTGCCGTTATAAGGTTTTCATCCAATGGCTTGAAAGCTGCAACTGCGGCAGAATGGATGATCCGAGACACGGGATGATTCGTCTCTACAAACTACCTCTTTCCCCTATGATGGAAGGTCTTCCATCTCAGCCGTGGATTTGGAATTGTATGTTTACGCTAAAGGGGAATCGGGCGTTTATGTTCGGGGCTATCGACGCCCCACCGCAGGGCGGGATGAGCATTCTTATACGGAAGGCACGGGAGATTGGAGCCAAGCAACTCGTTTGGGACCGAGTTGAGACATATGGAGTGCGAAAAGTAGTGTTTAATCTTTAGACTGAATCGGGGAATCCCCTATGCGGAATTGCACCGGCACGCTTACGCTGCCCGGCAAGCCTTTTGCGGTGAATGGCACAAACGTAAATTAATTAAGAATTCCATTTGACCCCCGCGACCTAGTTCGCAACAATCCTGCCTTCGCATCGCATCGGGGAATTGGAAAGGCCCACTGGAAACGGTGGGCTTTTTCGTTGACAGACATAAACGCAAAACTGATTCCATTACATACCGAGTTAATTCCCCGGTGCGTGAGAGCCTCGCAACGGCTTACGATCCCCGACACTGCGATTCCTAGGAAGCAGGGCACCGGGTTAGAACTATCGGTGTCCGCCTTGACGAACTGTTAGACCAAGCGGACAGCAAACGAGGCGCAGCAATGCGCGTCCCGGTATTCGCATAAACGGTCAAAGGTTGGTCGCCTCCGAGCCGTGAATATCGCACAGTGTCCCGCTCCAGCTTCCCAGTCCGGAATCGCTGAATTTCAAGACATGGCTCCCTCTCCTGAGGTGAGCCGTGCCCATCCGCTGAAACCCGAACCGAACGCTAAACTTCAACGGGGCGATGCCCCTACGGAGCCTGAGTCAGCCAAGTCCTGTGATTGCACCGGGGAGTATGGAGTTTTACGAGGATTTCCTCAAATCTGGCCCCGGTCGCCTCGGACGGGACGGCGGCAAAAGAGAATGCGTCGAATTCCATGGTACAGGAATCCAATCCGATTGAATTTCGGAGCGCGGTTGTCTGGGCGATGAAAACCGGAATCTCGCCCTGCCACAAAACGTATAGGCAGCGGAGAGGATTGTTGAATCGCGGGGAGGCTACTCCGGCGGGGGAGTAGCGTTTCCAAGAATTTATCTTGGAAAGATTTTTCCGGCCGGCGGCTTTGGCGTTTTTGGCGCGGGCCTTGTGCTGGGCGGGGGAATTGGCTCGGCCGCCCTTGGCACCGATGGATGCGAGGTAGGAGGAAATATCACTCATTCCCACCAATCTGAGCCGCAGCGATATGCAGGGCAAGGGAAATTAGGCGTCAAACAGCGAAATCTGCCGATCATCCTCAGCCGCGACCGCTGCATTTCGACGTAGAGCCGCCTGTTTCTCCCGCAAGGTGCTCTCATGCGCCTTTGCGACCTCCTGAGCCCGCTGGGCTATCAATTCAGGCAAGGCCCGCTCTTTGGGCGCGTCCTTTAACCCGAGCAGTCCGGTAATCTGGCCGATTGACGACCCAATGCGCTGCGTCTCGACTTGGATTTCCTCGGAGTTAACCCCGACATAGCGGTCAATCGTCGCGCAGAAGTAGGGCCAAAAGTTCTTGATCGTGCCCTTTTTCTGGTAGTCGGCGATGCATTGGAGCGGAGCGACGATATGGCGGGCGAGGGTTTTGCCGTCCAAAAGCCAGCCGCGCCGCCAAAGGGCGATGACCAGGCGCTCGACGTAGTTGCGGGCTTGGTTGATCCGCCGCACCTTCGCCGTCTCATCCCCGGCCCATGTCCAGTCAATCAGGCTGGCCAGTTTGTCGTAGAGCCAAGCGTCAAATTTGGTCAGGCGCACTTCCGCCGCTGCGTTCAGCGCCGGAAACTGGGGGGATTCGTCCCGCTCCTCTAGGTAGTTTTGAAGCACGTTCATGGGGTTATTCCTTCCAGATCCCGCACTTGTTGTTCTCCCACATGGCGCGGTGTTTCGCCTTCTCGCGCCGCCGCGCCCAGCCCAGCTTCGCCGCAGCTGAGTTCTTCCGCCGCGCCCGCAGGCTCGCCAGCCTCAGCACGCAGTCCAGCACCGCCAGCGGGCCGAACACGTAGAGCGCCCAGTAGTAGAGCGTGGTCATTTCTGAACGGCCTGAACGGCCAAATCTTTTTCCAGTAGATTTCTGACGTGCTGCGAAAGCGCGCGTTGGCCATAGAGGCGGGTCGCACGCTGATTGGCCCGCTTCACGAGCGAAGCAGGCATCGAGATAGTGGTTGGGATTTGACGTTCTTTCTTCATCTGTGATTACACGATGCATAATCCAACTTCTCGGACAAGAGAAATAATTTCTTAATAAATATCTGGACACGGCAAACCAACCGTGATTCATCTTTGCCATGGACGAACAATACAAAATTCCCAGCGAGGCGGAAGTCCTCGCTTTCTTCGCCTACGCCAAGGGCAGGCTCCAAGCCGAGTTTCCGCAGGCCACCTACGTCAACTTCACGGCAAGCGCGATGCGCGAAGATTTCGTCGCCGGCGTCCGGCACGGGTTTAACCCTAACGACCTGTTTACCGCCAATGTGGATTCGCTTGAGCAGGCCATCGTTCAGCTTCGCGTTCAGATTCCGACCAACCAAATCCGCGCCATGGAACTCCGCGCACGTGCGCAAGCTCTTCTCGGCGAAGCCGCCAAGCTTTCATCCTAACCACACCACCACCATGAAAAACGCAGAACAACTCGCCCTCGCGGGCACAGAACAGGCTCTCGCCACCACGAACGAGCCTTCCACCGGACAGCTATTGCAAGCCGTAATCACGCAGGGCATAACTGCCGACAATGTTGGCGCTCTCGAACGGCTGATTGCACTCAAGGAACGCCAAGAGGAGCGCCAAGCCGAGAAGGACTTCAACGCCGCGTTCGTCTCTCTCCAAAAGGAAATTCCCGAAATTGTCGCCAAGAGCGTCATCCCGAATCGCGGAAAATATGAACGATTTGAGGATTTGGCGCATGTCGTCAATCCGCTCCTAGTTAAAAACGGCTTTTCCATATCGTTCGCCATGTCTGCCGCAGACGGAAAAATAACCGAGACTTGCCGCCTCAAGCATATCGGAGGTCACTCGCAAGAAAACTCATTTACCGTGCGCGTCGGGCGTGCCGACACCGAGACTCAGGCGGATACCAAGGCTGCGACCACTGCAAAACGGCTCGCGCTTGCCAATTGCCTGAACCTGGTGATTCGCCAAGACGCCATGCAAGACGAAGACGCTTCACTTGTCGGCGAGCCTGTCAGCGACGAACAGGCGCAGACTTTGCATGAGATGATTAAGGACACGAATAGCGACGAGAAAAAGTTCCTCGCCTTCGCGCAGGCCAATTCCATCGAGGAAATCGGAAGCGCAGACTATAACCGTTGTTTCCGCGCATTGGACGCGAAACGCCGCTCATGAAAATCATCGACTGCAACCAGGGCGACACTTCTTGGCTCGTGGCCCGCTGCGGCGTGGTCACGGCGTCGGAAGTTGACGCCCTCATCACCCCCGAAGACAAGCTGCGAACGGGCGAAGGCGTGAGGACCTATCTTTACGAAAAGCTCACCGAGCGCGTCCTTGGGCTTACTGGAAGCGTTCCTCCAACCTTCAGCATGGATAACGGAACCGCGATGGAAAAAGAGGCGATTCCTTGGCTGGAATTTACCTACAACTGGGAGATTGAACGCGTCGGGTTCTGCAAGAGCGATGATGGTAAGATCGGGTGTAGCCCAGACGGACTCATTGGCGAGGACGGCGGGGTAGAATTAAAATGCCCCAAGCAAACCACCCACATGCGCTACCTCGTAGAAGGCGTTGTCCCGAAGCAGTATCGCGCCCAGATCAATATGTCGCTCCTAGTCACGGGTCGAAAATGGTGGAATTTCGTTAGTTACTCCCGATATCTCCCGCCGCTTATCGTCCGCGTAGAGCGGAATGAAGTCGCCCTGTCTGCCCTTAAAGGTGCTCTCGAATCTTTCATAACCGAACTTGACCAGCGCACCGCCGAAATCAAGAAGATGATTTCCGGCCTCCACGCCTCTAAACCCGAAGACCAATCCAAATGATCCCGCTATCCGACATAATTCCTTCCCCGCGATTCTTGGCCGAGCAAAAAACCCGCGACGCGAAATATGAGGCAGCGTGTGCCGAAGCCCGTTACCTAGAATTCGTCGCAACCCTGCGTGTTCAAAATCGGGCGTACTGGCAGAAGTATTTTGGCGATGATCCGCCCGTTAATGAAGTCTCGTGGTTTGCTACGCACCAATACTTGGAAAAACCTGCCCACAAGTGAGTGGCCTAAAAAATATGAAATATACCCTGACCGAAAAACACCGCGCACAGTTAAAGCCTTGGGCGGACAAATGGATTGCCAACGCCATGAGCACAAAGGCGATGGACGATGCCGAGCGCGAGATTTGCCGTCAGGCAGTTGTTGAACTGTATGCTGCGGCGGGGAAAAAGGCACCCCGCGTGGTGTTCGTGCCTTCGCCGTTCGCAGCACGTTTCGCGGCCGGTTTTGCCGCAGCTATTTGGAAGACGAGAAAGAATCGCTACAAAACTTTTGACGCCACGTTAAAAGCAACGCAGGCCGCAACGTCTGACGCAACGTCTGCCGCAACGGATGCCGCAACGGCGGCCGCGACGCGTGCCGCCACGTATGACGCGACGGCTGTCGCGATAGCTGCCGCGACGGATGCCGCGACGGATGCCGCGACGGATGCCGCGACGGATGCCGCGACGCATGCCGCCACGCATGCCGCCACGCAGGACGCAACGCAGGCCGCAACGCAGGACGCAACGTCTGACGCAACGTCTGCCGCGACGGCTGCCGCCACGCATGCCGCCACGGTTGCCGCCACGTCTGACGCCACGTATGACACCACGTATGACACCACGTCTGCCGCGACGGCTGCCGCCACGGTTGCCGCAACGGCTGCCGCAACGCAGGACGCAACGTATGATGCAACGGCTGCCGCAACGGATGCCGTAACGCAGGACTTAACCACGCGGGAGGATTATTCCCTCTGGTATGTCGTCCCCGGGATGAAACAGATTGTGGCTTTTGGCGCATCCCTCGCAGCATATTCCCTGGCTTTAATTTTTGCTCAGGAAATCTGGAAATCCCGACAGGGCGGAAACACATGGTCTGGATGGTCGGCGTACTTGTCTTTTTTCCGTTATGTGGCCAAACTCCCCATCGATTACTCCAAGTGGGATAGTTTTGAAAAACTATCTGAGCATTCGGGAATCCGCTTTGTTCACGAAAAATTTTGCATCATTTCAGACCGCCCCAAAACCCTGCTCGTAGACGCCCAGAATCGCCCGCATTGCGACACCGGACCGTTTTGTGAGTGGCGCGACGGCAGCCAGCTCTACGCCTTGCATGGGGTGCACATACCTGCCCATTACGTGCTGACGCCCGCCGAGAAAATATCCCCCGCCGCGATTATGGCCGAAACGAATGTGGAAATTCGGCGCGAGCTAATCCGCAAAGTCGGCATCGAAATGATGCTCTCCAAACTGCCCCACAAAATTTTAGATCGACAGGGAGACTACGAGCTCCTGTCTATCGATTTTACCGGCCTCACCCAAGACGCTCGCTACCTCAAAATGCTCAACCCATCAATTGGCACTTGGCATGTCGAAGGCGTCGCCCGCGAGTGTGCCACCGTGCAACAGGCGATCAACTGGCGGGCTGGCGACATGGCCAATGTCGCGAGCTGGAACCCGGAGCAACTCACGTGATTTTCAACCCATGAATAAAAACAACAACATCAACAAAACGAATGCCGCCCAAGTCCAACAGGGCGATGTGCTGCTCAATCGCGTGGGCCAACTGCCCGCTGACTGCCAACGCCGCAACAACCGCACGATTGCACTCGGAGAACACACCGGACACCACCACACTTTTGATGAAGGCGTGGCCGTAATGGACGCTCCCGGCGGAAAGGTTTACGTCGTGAACGAGACGGATCACCCCGTTAATCTCACGCACCAAGAGCACAGGCCTGTGGTGGCGGCCCCGGGTGAAATTTATGCGTTCGGCATAGTACGGGAATATGATTATTTCTCAGAGATGCAAAGAAGCGTTCGGGATTGAATCGTCATGACTGACTCTGAGATGTTGCGCCTAACCTATGAACTCGCGGAGGCTCGCGCTGCCATCGGTTTCCTCCAACGTGATACCGCGTCGTGCGTGAATGACTCCGAGGTGTTGCGCCTAACCCATGAACTCGCGGAGGTCCGCGCTGAGCTGGAGGAGTGGCGCCGCAACGCGGAGGAATACAGCCAAGAGGCGAAAAGTGAACTCGACCGCCGTCTCGCCGCCGAAGCGCGCGCGTGCCGCCTCCAAGACCTCTACGTCGCCCTCGAAGATGCCATGAGCACGTACGACCCAACGCGCCAAGAAGCATGGGTGGTCGCGCTCAATGGCCTGCGCGCCATCACCGCCAGCGCGGAGCGAAAGGATGCGCCGTGAACGACAAACCAGAAATCCCTCGCGGATGGCGCAGGCTACGCACAGGGACTATTATCCACGATGGCGATAAGTTTGCTGGCGTCAAAACTCCGTGGGTCACGACACAGGAAGCGGGACTAAAAGTTTTATGGGGATGCGCCTACATTCGCTGCATCGCCCAGCTCTCTTCCACTAAAAAACTGAGAAATTCCGTCAACAGGGCGCGAGGCAAAGCGGCATGGATGGACAGCAGTTCTCGCCATGTTCACCTCATGGCCGAGGCCCTTGTAGCTCACGGAAACTACCCAATGTTTGACGAGGACCCCGAGCATTGCGCCAAGTCGCTGCTGGCTGTGCTAAAAATGCTATGGATTTCACGCAAGCGACCAAACCCGTCGAGGGCGCCGTGACAGTCTCCGAACGCGCCGACCACATCGCCCGCCGTATCCTTGTCCCCCACGCCAATGCCTACTTCGTCTGCGTCACCGAGCACCAGCAAGAAAAAGTAATTGCCGCTCTCAAGGCAGCACTTATCCCAGAACTAGCCTCCATTGAGGACAGCGTCATTAAACGCTTCCACGTTAAATTCGACTAATATAATGACCGAGAGAGAAATAATCGCACGCGTTTCTAAACCAATGGACTACTTAACCCATGCCCAAAATGATTACCGCCACCATCATCATCACCGCAACCATCGTAGCCGGACTATTCTGGTTCTTCGCCCCGGAAGCTAAAGCCTCTCCCACCACATTAAATCCCGGCCCACCCGCGTTCGACATTGAGCGCGTCAAGTTCGCCATCATTGAAGTCGAGGGCTGGAATAGTAAAAATGGGAAACTAGGCGAGAAGGGCCGTCTCCAATTCACCTTCGACCGCTGGAGCGAACTGACTGACCTGCCGTTCTACTTCGCAGACCGATTGGGACTTTCCCAGTTTGATCGTCGCCTCGTAGATGCTGTCGAGACGAAGCATATCGCTGCCCTTGTGACTAAAATCTACTCCCTAGGTAAAAGGCCCACCGTGTATCTCATTGCCGAGATGCATTGCGCGGGGTTTGAGGCTGTTCGCGCCGGCAAGGTCAAAGCTGCCAAGAAAGACTACGCCTCACGAGTCGAGGCAATCTACAACGACACAGCCTCAGACTTCGGGCGGTTTAGGGGGAAACTTGACGCCAAGAAGCGTCCCAATCTTTGAGCGGAACACATAGGCCGCGACCGACAACGCGATTCCGACAATCAGGCCGATAAAGAAGCTCATTTATTTTCAGGGGTTGCGGGTTTCTTAACAAACTCCAAAGTCTCCAGCAGGTCGTTCACGTAGATGCTTGCCGGGATTGCCTGTTTGCTCATCGCTAACTCGAACGCTTTCTTAACGAAGGCCCGCTCGTCCATCGACAACTCAACCTCCGTCGGCGTGTCAATCGGCGTCCCATTTTCCACCACCGGGAGTCCGCTCACTAGCAGCTTCCCGCCAAGGTAAATCTCATCAATCGTCGTAGCCACGCCCGGAATCGCGATGAGCTGGCGAAGGAGCAGAACCGTCTGGGCTTTCAGGATATTTTTCATCGCCGTCAGGTGTAGAAGAAGCGTCGACAGCCGCGCAAGCCTTTAAGTGGCGGCGGCGATCTTGTACGTTGTACCACCCACCTCAAGCTGGACGTATCCGGTCGCTGCCGTAGGGGTGGCAACGTAAACGCCCAGTTTCCAAACTCCCGCTGTCCCCCCTGATGGGGCACCACTTTTGTAGGTAAGCGCACTCGCTGTTCCTCCAACAAAAAGGTTTCCTCCGCCGATTCCAACGTTCGTCGCCGCCGTCCCATTACCAATCGTGAGTGATCCGGTAACTTCAGAGGTCGAAGAAGTCGTCGCCGATATATTGACCCCGGTTGACCGCACGCGCATCAGCGCCAAATTAAGCAGACTGGCGTTTGACGATATAACGCCTAAGTCCAAAATACCATAGGTCCCGGTCCCGGTGCCCCATGCTATCAACCGCGAAGTGTTCCCCACTGTGTCGTAATCGAGCGTAACGCGGCTCGCGGCATTGGCTGCGATCGTGCCGCTTGAGACTACTGCCTTTGTGGTTGTGAGATTTCCGGTCGCGTTGATGGTCGTCGAAGAATTGATCGACGATCCGGCAAAAATAGCGCCCGCAACGCCAACCCCGCCCGCGGTAATTAAACCGCCTGTCGCAGATGTTGTGGAAGCGATAGCTTTTAAGGCCGATACCTGACCTGTGCTAGCGACCACCTTTAGCGCAACCGAGGAACCTCCGTCCGTTGTGAACAGAATCCCTTGGGATGCGGAATTTCGCAGCACCATGTCGCCCGCAACCGAACCAGTCGTCAGCGCATTTGTTGCCCCTGAAGCTCCAACGATTGCCTTATCAGCGCCACCCACCGCAAAATTTATGAAAGATGGATTCGTGCCCGACGCGTTCACATTGAGGTATCCCGTCCCAACCTCTACCTTCACTTTGCCCGCGCCAATAGGCGTCAGCGTTAGGTCCGCCGCGCCAATCGTGATCGCGCTAGTTCCGCTGACAGCCGTTCCTGTGGACGCGTAATACGCAATGTTTGTGGAAGTTCCGCTGTTAACGGTCCCGCTGCCACCTCCGACTGGAACCGCCCATGTACCGTCCCCGCGCCAAAAAGTAGTTCCCGACGCACTCGTTCCTGAATTCAAATTCGTAACAGCAAGATTCCCCGTCACGTCAGCCGAAAGACTCACCGCCGCCCAAGTTGGCAGGCCCGCCGCATTACCGTGCAGCACCGTCGTCGTCGTCCCGAGTGAAGCCAAAACCTTAATGTCGTCCGTCGCATTTCCCACGACCAAGGCACTCGCCGTGAGTGCGCCCGCCGTGTGTGTGACGGTTCCTGTCCCGCTTGCCGCTGGGGTCGCCCAAGTTCCGTCTCCCCTCCAGTAAGTCGTTCCCGAGGCCCCGGTCCCGCCATTCAAGTTCGTTATGGGAAGGTTCCCGCTCACATCCGTCGTCAGCGAAACCGACCCCCAAGTCGGTAGTCCAGCCGCGTTGCCATGCAATAAAGTGGTAGTCGTTCCCAACGACGCCAGCACATTCACGTCCGCCGTTCCGTTCCCCACCACCACCGCGTTTAGGGTTAACCCCCCAGCCGTGTGCGTCACCGTCCCTGTCGCCACCACAGGCGTTTCCCAGTCGATTACGCCCCCGCTACCCACCGTGAGCACTTGGCCCACCCCGCCCACCCCCACTCGCCCTGGCGACCCTCCAACGCCTCCCACGATCAAGTCTTGGCTCGTCGTCATCGGGTTCACAAACGCCGCACCCGCCACTTCCCAGTCAATTATCCCTCCGCTCCCGACCGTCAGGACGTAACCCAGCGTACCGATCCCGAGCCTGTTCGGGCTTCCACCCACTCCCCCAACCACCAAATCCCACGCATTTGTCATTGGGTTCGATAGCGCCGGACTTACCCACGCGTCGAGCCGTCCGCTGCCGTCAGAGATTGGGATTTTGTTCGGGGTCGGCGTCTGTGACGCGTATAGCGGGCCGGTGGACACGGAATTCGGTGTGTCTTAATAAAAACGTTTCTGCGAGCACAAAAAAGCCTACCCCATAACAGGGTAGGCTTGTAAGTTACTTGGTGTTAGTTACTTCAGCAATCCACAGCGAGGGTAAGACCCGTGATGCCCGCCTCAGGCCGAATGGGCTTCGCAGCCATCGACAAGTGCATGAGGAAGTAACCCAAGGTGCCCTCGGGATTGACACACATATCCTTGTTATTCACCCACTTCGCATCGCCAACGTAGTTGAGCGGGTCAAAGCTCATCCCACCGAAGGAGGTCGTGCCGGAAGGACGAACCTTCACTTCCCAGACGTTGCGGGGGAGGATGGTGAAAACCTCGTACACGGCAAGACCGCCCTTGGCGACCGTCTTGTAATCCGGATTCAAGATGTTCTTACGACCCACGGAAGCGGCAACGTTGATGGTTGGGTAGATCTTGGTGGTTTTGTTTGCGGCGTAGCGGATCGGATACTCGTCAATATTGGGGATGAAGCCATTGATGGAGGTATTGATGCCACGGGCGGTGAAGTTCTGGAAGGCGTCGCCCCAGTTCACGGTGTCGCGAACTAGGTTATTCTGCTGCCAAAGAAGACGCTTCAGGGCGGGGCCAGTAGTTAGCGTGTAAAGCGGCTGACCTTCGGCATAACCGACACCCTCAGCACCAATCGAAATCTGGGAGTCGTAGAAGCAGTTAAGCTGATCCCAATTAAGGACGGAAGTAGGGGCTGAGACACCGGAGAAGTCGCAATTTGCATCCGATGACGTGTTATAGGACGAACCACTGCCGGTCGATACCTTGGTATTGACCATGCAGATGTTCTTCACGCGGTACCAGTCGGACCAACGAACGGTCGTATACTGCTGGAGATTCGCCTGAAGGTTGGCCGCAACAGTCGCGGCCTGCCAAGAGAACTGCATATCCGTCAAACAGATCGTGCGGGACTGAAAGGCATCGTTTTCTAAGCGGTAGCTGCGGTTGATGTAACCATCAAGAACCGTGGTCGGCGTCGAGATACAGGCGGAATTGCCCGTACCGTTGGAGAGGTTAGTGGGGGAGAGATTGTCCGGGTAGGTGGTCGGAAGCTCAGACGTGGTCGTATTGACCTCGGGCTGGAGACCGTCCTCGTACATGAATTCGCTGCGCGGGATGATAGAAATCCACGGATTTTTGCGCCAGATCCAGTTATAGATCGGGGTGGTAAACTGATTCTTTACGACAGCGAAGTAGTTGTTTACGTTGTCTAGAGTATTGCAAACGGCCATGATAGTATAAGGAAAAAAGACATTGGGTTTAGAGACGGACGCGTGCGTGCGCTAGGCACCGGCCACACATTCCAGAAGCCGCCAGCTTCCACGTTTTAGCTAATTACCCTGACGAACGGGTAGGTCTTACCCCGCTAATTCTTAGAGACCTGATAGGACGGATAAGGCACCCAAACCGTATCCGTCAAGCCATTACACTTACGAAATCCGGTGGCCTGCTGCCGTGCGGCGTTCAGCCTCAGCCCAGATTTCATTTGTCGTCATCGGTTTTGATGGGTCGCGCTGAACGGGTTCGGCGTTGGCCGAGAAGCTTCCGTTGGACTTCTTCCCCTTGATGGCAGTCAACTCGCTCGTGAGTTCCTGAATCATCTTCAGGTGGAGTTTCTCCCGCTTCTGCATCGAGGGGACGATATGCTTCGCCACAACCTTCATGTTGGCGGCTTCGATCGCTAGGTTGGCAACCTGGGCCTCAGTCATACGGCCAAAGGTGTTGCGCTCGGCTTCCATCATAGCCTCATCGCGGGCTTGGTTGTAGGACTGAATCTCGGCGCGGTCTTCCTCAGAGGCGTCGGGCGGAATTTCAAGGGACGGGACTTTGGAGGAGAAGTTGTTCTTGGCGGATTCGTAGGCGTCTCGGGCGTTTTTAGCGGCCTTGGCCTGCATCTGATTGCGAAGTTCAGAGGCGTTGGCTAGAGCCCCCTTCTCGGAGTCGACGACGCGGCGAGCCTCACGCATCGCGCTCACGAAGGATGTTTGGTCGAATGCCTGCATCGTGCCGGCCATCTCAGAAACTTTCTGGGCGAACTCCTTGCGGGGAAGTTCTAGGATGGAGTTAAGCGCAGAATCACTCACCGGGGAGGAATCGGACTGGGCATTGTCTGAAATGAGCAGCTTGGCCTCGGATAGCGCCTTGGCTTTTGGCTCGGTATATTGCCTCACGAAATCGGGGTGAGCGGTTACATCGAACACGGCGAGACGGTCTTGTGCGGCCTTCAGTTCAGCTCGCATCCGGTCGTTTTCAGCCAAGTCGGCAGGAGTTGCCCGTTTCAGGGTTTCCAGTTCGGAAGTAATCGCGTTAATGCGCGACTCAGCGGATTCGACTTCGGAGTTGGCTTTTTCACGAAGGGCTTTCCACCCCTTCTTGGTCGCCTCGCTCGCACCATCCGGAGGCGCTATGTCTGAGAAACGGTCCTTCTTTTCGGCGGGTTTGTCGGCCTTGGCCTCCTCGGTCTCTACAGGCTCGGCGGCTTTGGCGGGTTCCTTCTTAGCGGGTTCATCCGGAGCCTCATCCTGAGTCGGCACGGGAGCCCCATCGGAGTCGGGTAGAATCTTACGCGCCTCGTCGAGCATGGATTGCTCCATCGTCTTTTCGGGACGGGTCTCAGAAGACCGCTGGGGAGCCTGAACCGGAGCGACCGGGGATTTGGGAGCCGTGACGGGCGCAACGGGCGCAACGGGCGAAGCGGGGGCGGGAGCGGGAGAGGGCGCAGCGATGGGTGCAATAGGGTCGGGCATGGTGGTAAAAGTTACTTGGACTTGGGGTTTTGGTTAGCGGAAAACAACGGTAACGGGGCGACATGAGATGCCACGTCGGGGACAATTCCCATTCCGCTATCGGGATAGGTCTCAGTCGCCTTAGGCCGGCGAATCTCGGGCTCCATAGATTGCTTCACGAGGGCGACGCGGAACATTTCCCATCCGCGCATCTCATGGAAACGGTTGTTCGTGATGATCGCCCCGTTGGGGCCGCTCAAATCTTGGTTAGGGAATACTCCCGGAGACGATGCCTTGATGTTCGTCCAAGCCTTCCTAAAAACGGGATCGAGTAAAATCTTCCTCAGCGCGATTCGCTCATCAAAGTTAAGTGCTGCCACCAGTTCCGGAACGATAGATTCGTCCGCCAGAAGGGCCATTTCTGGGTAAAGCCCGCGTTTTTGAGCCATAGTGTCAGCCGTTCATTGCGATGATGGGGGATTTGCCGCCAGGAGTGGGACCGCCTTGCTGGGCGGCGTTCTGCTGGTTCTGCATCCCAACCAAAATTCCCCGCACCGTGCTTTGGAGCAAGCGGAATGTCGGGACAAGGAGGTTGAACTTGTCTTTCTGGGTCTCGTCCTGCTGGAGATAAGTCATGTGCTGGCCGGAGTGCTCCATGCCAATCGTGAGAGATACGGCCTGCTCGGGGGTGATCTGGCCCTGCTGCTTGTATTGCTGCACGATGCCAGAGATGGGCTTCATGTGTTCCTCCATATGCTCGAAATGAGCATCGGACTGGGCGACCATGAGCGGAACGCCTTGGCCGAAGTCCACGTTCTCCATGATGGCCTGACGACGCTGGACAGGCTCCGAGTCTTGACCCACAGGAATAAGAGCCTTGTTCAAGGCGTTTGAGCCATACTTGTCAGCGATGAACCCTTCAAGGAACCAGCGGCCATTTACGCCGGGCATATTCATCAACTGTAAACCTTCTTGGAAGTTCTGGGCACGCAGGGCGGGATTGGCACTGCCAGCATTGGCACCCGTGCGGACGCGAATCTGGGTGTCGAAGATGACCTCATCTGGAACGCCGCGCTCTTTGAGACGGCGCTGAAAATTCTTAGCGTCGTCGTCCCGGTTCCCCTTCTTGCGAAGGCGGCGAACCTGCTCAGCTATCGTCTCGCTGTATTGGGAAAGGAAAATCGCGGCAGTCGCGACCGACACTTGACCCTGAACCGCGGCTAGAATCTTAGCCTGCGTCGCCGTATCCGAGTTGGCGATTTGCTCGTTGTTCGTTCGGTATTGGGAGTTATTCTCGGACGAGTTGCTTTCAAGCATCGCAAGAACGCCTGTGGCCTGCTGAAGCTGGGGGTAAATCGCTAATTGGCGCAGGCCGGATGGGAACACCGTAAATGCCCCGTAGTTCTCAACTGGAGGAGTTTCAGTCGGCTCGTTGGCGGCCTCGTATTGGAAGTTGACCCCAAGCGAGAAAGTAGCCGAGTCCACGAGCCGCGACTTCATGCGGTTCTGGAGCATCGAGTAAAAGTAGTTCTTGATGCCAAAGCCCTTAATCGAATGAATCATGCCGTCCGTGCCAGTATCATACCAGTGGGCACCGAAGATTTGCCGGAAACTATCGGCGACCTCGTCGTCTTCGTAGAGGAAATCATCCTCGCCACCCGAAGGCGTAAAGGCACGGCACATCACTTTACCGTCCCACCCCTTGACGTATAGATATACTACCGCGATTGGGGAGTAGGGGGTCGTCGTGGCGATGTCGTTATTTACGAGAGCATCCTGATAACGGGTATAGTCGCGGTAGTCCGGGGTCGATCCACCTCCGAGGTTATCCATGATGGCCTGCTTGATTGCCTGCACGTTCCATCCGGCATACGCGCTCCGCTTCTCGGTGTTCTTGTCGCGAATATGGCCGTAAAGTTCTGACACTGAAACGTCCCGCACCAGAGCGACGCACTCCCACTGGTCGAGCGACATCTGGGTGTTTTTGGGGAAAAGCATCCGGGTAGCATTGATCGACTTGTATCGGGCAGTCTCGGGGTTATCGAACTGAACGACACCGGGCCCAAAGTTCACGTAGTTCGAGCACATCCGCATGAACTGCTGGAAATAATCATCGTTCCAATCGTCCACGAAATCGTCGTATGCCTCCGCATAGGCGATTTGCCATTTTTCTTGCTGGGTAGCGTGCGTATCAATGATGAAGTTCGCCTTGTGGGGAACGTCGTTAATCATCTTCCAGTAAGGAATCAGAGTCCGGTCACGGGAAGCTTGGGCATCGCCAAAATTTACGTTGCACTCCCAATCGGCTCCAGCAGCAGCCTGCGTGGAAGGGTCTTTTGGGCGACCACCTTCCAACTGATTGCGGACTTGGGCGAAGGTTGACGACCGCAGTTCGTTGTCCGTGATGAGCCGGTTGTAGATAGAACGCGCATCGCTCACGGATTTCACGCGGCGGTTATCTTCCGCCATCGTAAAATCAACCTCCTTGCTCGTCGTCGCCTTGGCAACCTTCGGAGCGGATGGGTATTTCTTCTGCGCCATCGCTTAGTAGGCGCCGCTGCCGGAACCAAAGGGCGGCTGCGGATAGATTTTAGCAGCGGTCTTCATAGTGGGCGTGATATGCTTGTTTGTCAGCGGGGTGGAAACCATCGCACGGGGACCAAGCGCGACTTTCGTAGGGGTGGATTTGGGACAAGCCTGTTTGGTGCTCTTCATGGTAGATGGTTACGGGTTGCGATGGCCAATGCCCAGACCCATGCCGGTTCCGGGGATAAAAGGAGGCTTCAACGTAGAAGTCCGAGTGACGACTTTTGGGCCCCCCATCAGGTCCGCGCCGTTCTTATTCGTGAACTTTAACGGCTGGGGCTTGCTATAGGTGCGTTTCGCCATGCCGCAACCCTTTGTATCAAAGCCGGCACTACGCAAGATTGTAATGGCAAGAATGGGCGGTTGAAGATGCGATTACTAGGAAGCCGATGGCTTGGAGTCGAAAGACTCCATTATTGAACGCTGCCAACACTCAACTTCAGCAGGAAATCTGACATCCCTCCCCTCATTTGAAGCAAAAACCTGCTCAGGCGTCAGCAGCACCTTCACTCGAAGCGTGCAATGACACGCCTTGCAAACGTGCATGTCAGCAATGCTCCGGTCTTGGGGAACGGTAGCATCTAGAATTTTATACAGCGTCCCGCAGGAGCACCCGGTCATAGGCTCGTTCAACGGGCAGACTCGGCATATAGCCGCACGCCGCTCTGATTCCTCCTTGGTGACAAGACTCCCGCCTGACTTAACCCAAGCGAGCGCAGCCTTCGAGAAACTCAGGACATCACCCATCGTGACGACTTCCCGCATATCGTCTTGCGGGACCCATTTGTCAGACTCGTCCTCGGCCCGGCAATAAAGTCGACCCAGCCGGGTGCAAATCTGACGCTCAATATCCACCCTCACTAAATCCCGCTGCTGGGGATGGAGGTTCTTATAGGTGCGGTGTGCGACCACATTATCTATCAACATATCCCGATTGTCACCCTTCAGTGTAAATTCGGTCTCACGCTGGAAGTATGCCCAGCCACCGGGGGGAGTATCAGACAATTTCAGGAGTGCCATAAATAGACCTTGCCGTGTGCTGTTTTGTTATACACCACAGAAAAGATGAATGATGTCCAGATTTTCGTCAACGTAACCCGCTGATGCACCTACTCACCCTTACCGAAAGGACAAACCTTGGGAGCCAGATTGGATGGATTGAACCTGGCTCATGGCTCGTTCACGATCTAAATGCCTTCGAGATTGCGATGATTGCGGCACGGGGAACTGCGACGGTTTCCAACTTTGGGTGGAAGACGTGGGCCAACCCCGACAAGGGCGTCCTGTTTATGCGGAGCGGGGCCATTGGGGATTTGATGATGCTGATGCCCGTGCTGGCGGCGTGGAAGGACAAGACGCACGAGAAAGTGAGCCTTTGCTGCTTCCCTCACCATTTCCCTTTATTTGAAGGCTCAGACCTAGTGGATGAACTTGTGCCGTATCCGATGAACTTCAATCGGGTGAACCACTTCATGGATATTATCTCCATGGAGAACACGATGGAAGCCGACCATGAACACCATGCGACGGACGTGTTCGCAAAGGCACTTGGGATTAATACGCCCTTAGCGAACTATCGCCCTGTCCTTAATCTCACCGAGGAGGAACTGGCGGCTGGCAAGAAAGAGGTTTTTGGGGCACGGCCAACGGTTGCCGTGCAGATGCGGGCGTCGGTAGCTAACCGGGATTACCCTGCGAAGCGTTGGCTGGAAACTATCGTGAAGCTTGAGGAGCGGGGATGGGGCGTGGTATTTCTAGCCAAGAAGGGCCAGCTTCCGCCATTCCCGGCCCAGTTCCAGACTCCGTTCATCCGTGATCTGTCCATCCTAGACCTGACGATCCGCCAGTCGGCGGCGGTCTTGGCAAACTGCGATGCGTTCCTAGGGGTGGATTCAGGGTTCTCACACATCGCCCACGCGCTCGATATTCCGAGCGTCGGACTTTACGGGCCATTCCCTTGGCAAATTAGAGTCGCAGCCAACCAACGAATGACGGCGATCAGCGGAAAGGGCGACTGCGCCGGTTGCTGCTGGCACACCCACAATGGAAACGCCTTTCCGCCAAACAAGCCCTGTTCCAAGATCGGGGTGTGTGTCGTCCTCGACTCGATTGAGCCCGACCGGATTTGCGCGAAGATGGAACTTCTAAAACCCGAAAAATGCCGGAAGTAACAGTTTCGATCCTGACTTACTCGCAGCTCGCGCACGCCAAGCGATGCATTGCCTCCGTTCTGGCCGGTGGCGAAGAGGTAAACCTGATTCTGACAGCAAACGGAAACGCCGAAGCAGCGGCCTATTTTACCGAGTTGGCGCAGAACCTGCCGAATGTTCGGGTGGTCGTGAACGCGGCAAACCAAGGATTCTGGAAACCCAACAACCATGCCCTCACGCTGACGGATACGCGCTGGCTCGTCCTCCTGAATGATGACGCGATGGTGCCCTATGGCTGGCTCAATAAGCTCAAGCGTCCGTTCCTAGATTATCCTAACGACTCAGTTTTTTCATGCCCTGATGACGGTTGCTCGGAGTTGCAGGCCAGTTTCCACGGGAAATGGGGAAAGAAGGAATACTGTGAAGGTTCATGCCTGATGATAGACGTGGTGATTGCGAAGAGGCATGGCCTGTTTGAACCGATGCCAGGGCTTGCCTATGGAGAGGATTCGCACGCGTCCCTGCGGTTCCGTGAACTTGGATATAGGCTCCACTGGGTTCCGCTACAGATTATCCATGCCCGCGCCCAGACCTCACGAACGGTGCCCGAGGTAAGCCAATGGCAGGAGCAGAATCATCAATTCTTGCGGAAACGATGGGCGCACTATCTCCTGACTCGTCGTATGGATTACCCTATTGTTATTCGTCGTGGTGGAGCAAACGGCGATGTCTTGCTGACGACCCCGATTATCAAGGCACTGCGCAGGGACAAACCCCTGTCCCCAATCTTCGTCGAAACGATTTGCCCAGCAGTCCTTCAGCGTAATCCGAATGTTACCGTCATTGAACCTCGCAGCACCCGGCCAAGCGACGCGCTCGTGATTAACTTGGACTTTACTTACGAGGCAAACCCAGCTCAGCACATCGTTGATGCCTACGCGAAGGCGGCAGAAGTTACGTTGACTGAGTGCAAGACGGAGTTTTTCCCGTCTGACAATGACAAGGGAATGGCGGCATCCCACATTCAGGGAGACTGGGCGGCGGTTCACGTTGGTCCCTCGACGTGGCGCAGCAAGGAATGGCCGCAGGATCGGTTTACGGCGGTTATCGAATACCTGCATACGCTCAAAATGAAGGTCGTCCTAGTTGGCTCAGGCGGAATGCCAGCCCGAGGCGATTTAGATATGCGTGCGCGGACAAGCATCCACGAGATGGGAGCAATCATAGGACGGTGCAAAATATTCATCGGGCTGGATAGCCTGCCGATGCACATTTCTCAGGCGATGGGGACGCCGACAATTGGCCTTTTTGGAATCACCGACCCGCAATACATCATGACCGACTCCTCTCCTCACATCGGAGTCTGCGGGCGAGATGCGACATCGTTCGGGCTGCGTCACCGCGTAAACGGAGTCACCGCCGTAGATGACGGCGGGCAAGCGATGAACGCAATTTCGGTGGATATGGTTAAAGCGGCAATTGACGAACTACTCGCTCCAAAATGACTCGCGGAATTTCAGGTTATGTCTGCGTGCGAAACGCCATTCAACTGGACTACTGCGTGGTCGAATCAGTGCGGTCCCTTCTTCCCGTTTGCGATGAGGTCGTAGTCTGCGATGGAGAATCTACGGACGGCACGAGAAAGATGATCGAGGGAATGGGAGAACCCAAAATCCGCATCCTCGACTACCCATGGGCAAACCCGGACGGAGATTCATCGTTCTGGGTCGAATGGCTCAACTGGGCGCGGGTGCGCCTGAACTACGATTTCCAGCTCACCCTGGATGCCGACGAAGTGCTAGACCCAGCCGGATACGATGCTATCCGTCTAATGGCGAAGCTTGGAGAGTGCGGCATCTTCTCGCGGCTTAACTTTTGGCGTGACGCGCAGCACTTGGCTCCCTCCAATCGAGTCTGTGGCGATACCGTCGCGAGGTGCGGCCCAACCTACCTTTACTGTCCGTCGGATGAGCCGAATCCAGCCATGACTCCCAACATCCGTACGCACGCATCACTCCACCCAGACCTGCGTATTTTCCACTACGGTTTCCTCCGGGATAAAAACGCGTTTGTCCGAAAGTCTAAGGCCGTGCAGCAGATGTTCATGGGTTCGTGTGATAGCCGAATCATTGAACAGGAAACGCTGGGCAAGGACTGGGATGAACGCGATTACTTCGATGGAGAACCGCTCCTCGAATACAACGGCTTGCATCCTGAAGTAGCTCTGTATTGGCTTGCGGCCAGAGGCCATAATCTGAAATGAGCGGAACCCAAGAACTCTGGTTGGATACAGTTGAGCGAATCACGCGGAAATGCGCCCGTGGAGTTATGGTCTCGGTGTGCTGCGGAGCGGCGACAGTTGAAAAAAGGCTGGATTTCCCGGTCGTCGAAGCGTGCGACTTAAACGAACCGCCCCAGCCCCTGCCCGACCACTGGCGTTTTACCCAGCGTTCCGCCATCCCCTTTCTCGAAGCCTTTCCATGCAAATACGCCGATCTGGTAATTTGCTCGGATGGCCTTGAGCATTTCACGCGGGCACAAGGGCTTCTGCTGCTTCGGCAGATGGAGCGAGTTGGGAAGCACGCGATCATCTTCACGCCGACCGGGGACACGACATTCAATCCCGAGTCCACCGAACCCCACGACCACAAGAGCAGTTGGAGTGCGACGGACTTCGCCAAGCTCGGCTGGGAGTCCGACCACTTTCCAGACTGGCATCCGACCATAGGTTGGGGCGCCCTCTTCGCTTGGTCACAGATTTCCTAATGAGCTACATCAAATACAAGACGCCAACGGCGAATGAATTTAAGGAGTTTTCTTCCGAGACGGCAAAATACAGGCACATCTGCGCCCCATACTGCGCGGGAGTCGGGGTTGACATCGCATCGCAGGGTGTTCAGGTCGTTCCATGGGCGGTCTCGTTCGACCTGCCAGAGAAGGAGTTTCTTCACTACTCGTCCGGTCAGCCGGCCAAGGGGCCGATTCACCTTCGCGGGCAATGCACCGAACTCCCCTTCGAGACGGCCAGCTTGGATTTCCTTTACGCCTCGCACATCCTTGAGGACTTTGAGGATTGGGTTCCCGTCATTGCCGAGTGGTCACGCTGCGTCCGTGTCGGCGGGAACCTTATCATCCTCATCCCCGACAAGAAGCTTTGGAGTGAAGCTCTGGCCAAGGGACAAGCGCCCAATTGTTCGCATCGCCACGAAGGACACGTCGGCGAGTTATCGAATACCTTTCGCGCTCACTTCGGGCACTTTGAAATTCTGAAGGACGAACTGACGGCGATCACGCCCGAGGACTACACGATTCTGTTCGTGGCCCGCAGGCTGCGATAAGTCACTTCAGCATCGAAGGCTTGGAATCTATTTTGCCTCGGGATATATCCTCAATACCGAACCTGACGGCTTTGGCTAAAGTATCCTGCTGGATATTTTGGGGGCCACGAGCTTTCAATATAGCGCTCTGAAAGGGTTCAGAAAGCACTGCCGCACGCATGGCTGCACCGACGAGGGGTAATTTCCCCGAACCAATCGTAGTCACGCTCGATACATCCCTTGTGATGCCGGGATTGGCTTTGTGCATCCTAGCTATTAGGTCAGCTTCACCCGTGAGCGGAGCACCAAAATCCTTGGCCGTTGCGAAAACTTTAGCCGAAGCGTGATAGTCGCCGTAATTGATGGCTCGGTCAGCAAGATGAAGTTTAGCAAGTTCGACGCGAGCGGCGTTAAGCTGAGGGATTAGCTGGGGCATTCCAACCTTCCTCGCCTCATCAATCATATCGTCCAGCGCCAATTGAGCCATCTTGTCATTTTCATCTGCAAAACTTTTCAATTCTGGCGAGGGAGTTCGGTCATATGCTTTCCAAGCTTTTTTGGCGTCGGAATTAGCCTGTTTGAAAATATCCAAACTGGCTTCAGCTTGAGGAGAAATATCTGATATCATTCTATAGGGTTCTTCCGCCGCAGTGAAAAGTTTAGCCATATTTTCCTCATCGAGTGGCATATCGGGAGCCGCACGGATGTAACGTCTCACTAAATTATCAGTCGCTTTGGCGTTTTTTAGGGTAGCGATATTAGCTAATCCAGAGCTGTTAGGCGACGCCCCACCAAAATAATCGGCTAAGTCACCCATCGCTGAATTGCCAATTTTAGACGGAAGGAACACGTAGCCAGCTTTCCTCGCTTCTGCGGCTACCTTTAGCGCGGGAGCGTCCATCTTGGCGACTGACTGTGCTGCGAATGACTGCGAGCCCGTGTCGAGTGCCTTACCAGCTACGGCACCGATTACTCCACCAGCGACCGCTGCGCTTGTTTCCCCAATCGTTGGACGGCGATGTTGGTCGATACCTGTCTCTACCGCTTTGGCCGCAACGTTGTTGGCGGCATATTTAACCGCTTCTGTAGCGACTTCACGTGTTGTAGCCGCAGCAAGAGGCTTGCCGGTCACAAAGCCCGCGACTCCGGCTCCGGCCACCCTTCCAAGCGTGGGTCTTTCTCCGTCAATTGCATCTCCTACTAATTCTCCCGCAATGCCACCTATTGATCCACCAATATTAGCGGCTCCTGGAACGCGGAACATATGGCCGATTCTCTGACCAATCGCAGGACCAGCAGCGCGAGCAACTAAGCTCCCGCCTTTCCTTGTGTCACCCAGTAACTCGCGTTTAAGATAACCCGGAAATTTACTTAGAAATACCTCTGCCGAATCAATCGGTCCTAAACCCACTCCGTTCCCATCTACAAAGTCGGCCATTTTAATGCGGTCTTGAGCGCCTGAATTATCAAATTCTCGCTTCATGGTCACAGCAGCATTAGCAGCAGGATCAACGGCTGGCTGAGAGACTTCGGATTGCGCTTTTAGTCTGGGTGCGGATGGAGCAGCGACCCGATCCGAGGTGGATGGAGATTTGGATTCGGAGAGATATTTTAGAATCTTTTCGTTCGCCTGTTCCGTGGTATCAGCAGATACGTTGAAATCACCCTCGTTAGTCTTAATTAGAAACTTCTTTTGGGCCTTAGCCTCAGACGCATTATTAGGCGTGTTTTCAGCCGGTCCAACCCCGGACTGAGCCCGAACTGAGTCGAGTTGTTTTGAGGCTTCCCCTGCATAATAGTTTATCGCCATTGATTCGGCCTTATCCACCGAATATCCATCGGCCACATATTCGCGTGATCTTTTCAGGATGGCGTCGCGATCCGACGCGTGAATATCGGGAACTGCATCAATGGAATCGCGTAGGCTTGCCATAGCTTTATAGCAGACTCAGCCACACCATCAGGATAATTTCAAGGTCTTCCTCATCGGGAGAGCCGGATTGGAGGCTGCGCTTGTTCTGCTGGCCATTGGGGTTCCGGGTTGGGACGGGAGGTTCAGGGGGGATTACGCCGCCTTCTAGGAGCAGGTGGCTGCAATCTTCGAGAAGCAGGTAAAACCCATCTTCAAGTAGCAGCGCGGGTCCAACCGGCTCATAGGGGACGCAACCGCAGTCTCCCTCCAACAACAGATGCGAACCGTCCTCTAGGAGAAGGAAATCGCCGCTCTCAAGCAGGAGGGCCGGGCAAACGGGTGAAATCCCCTCCAGTAGCAGATGTGAACCGCTTTCAAGGAGCAGAGCCGACCCATCTTCTAGGAGGAGAAAATCCATTCACGGGGACTCAGGGGAGCTGCAATGCGGCTCTGCGCGCGTCGATTTCTGCCTTCTGTTGCTCGGGCGTCAGTGCATCCCAGCGGGCTTTCTCGGCCGCAGCAGCAGCAGCATCGTCGGCCCGCGCCTTGTCGTCCTCGGCGCGCCACTTCTCGGCAAACTGGGCCGTGATGAGGATTAGGTCAACGAGGCCGATTGACGTGCCGTTGAAGCTCACGAAATCGCCCTTGCCGCTGGCGTTGTCGATAGAGCGGTCAACGGACTGCGTGGAAATCCCGAGTTCAGTCCCGGTGGGGAACTGGGCGGTGTTTTCGTATCTTGCTTTAAAGTTGTCGCCCGAGATGGCGATGCCAGTGAGACGGACGAAACTTTTGACCGAGAGCTCTTCGGTTTTTACTTCGATTGAGAATAGGTTTTTAGGCATGGTGGGATAGTAGTTTTATGCAGGGCCTGCGGAGTAGAGTGAAGAAATGTCGCCAGCGGACAGGATAATGTTGTAGATACGAACATCGCAGAGCGCGTAGTTAGAGTAACTGGTATCCCCTAGCCCGAGTATCAGATTGGTTCCTGACGATGCCAACGCGCTTTGACCGTGAATATTGCTATTGTACAAACTGCCGTCGTAGTAAAATAGCCCGTCGCCATATAACCCTGAGCCATATGAGTTGTAATATGTCGCATCGAATGTAAACACGACGTGGTGCCAGTTCACCGATGCCGGGTAACCCGGACCGAAGTTACCCATCGTAGTAGACTGAGAGACAAATCGGAATTGTTCCGATCCGAACCATTGAAGCAATTTATACCCGTTGGAGGAACCATATTTGCCAACAATGATGTCAGTAAAATTTCCCAACGTGGTCTTAACCCATGCCGAGATCGTGAATTTGTCCGCCGACGTAAACCGTAAAATTGCCGGGTCACCTGCATCTCCATAGCAGGTGTTCCCGTTCATCCGGATGGCGTTGATGCCCGTTGCGTAAGTTATCCACGTGGGCGAGCCGTAAAGCGTGGCGTTATTGCCGTTGCCCGATGAGTCGGCAAGCGTGGAACCGGAACCCTCGTCGCATTTCCACCATGCGACGATGCCAGCAGGCAGAGACGCGGGTTTCGGAGTACCAAGCAATATCTGTTGCGGTCCCATGTTAGGTGAGATTGCTGCCAGAGATCACCCACGTCGTGCTTGTGATTTTCAACGCTGTCGCAATGCCTGTTCCGGCCAGCGTGCGAGAACCAGTCGTCCCAGCAGTTCCCGCCCAATACAAAGTGTCGGTCGTAATCGCGATGGTTCTCGTCGCAGTTGCGTTGATGACAAAAGTTACAGCGGTCCCAATTGGGAACGCCACGCTGCTATTTGCTGGAATGGTCCAAGTTGCGGCACCACCCGTAGACGTGTAGATGTGCAGCCCAGCATCGGCTAAGACCAGCGTGTAGGCTCCGCTCTGGGTATTCTGTGGGACAAGTCGAAGTTCACCCTTGGAGTCCGTGACGGTCGTGAATACTCCGGTATTCGCAGTCGTTGCGCCAACGGTGCCATTAATGTTGATCGACGCCGTGCCGGTCAGATTCGTGACTACTCCGCTTGAAGGGGTGCCGAGCGCGGGGGTTACGAGGGTGGGGCTAGTCGCCAAAACTACGCTACCTGAACCAGTCGTGGTCGCCGCCGAGATCGCCGTTCCATTACCAGAAAGGATTCCCGTGATGCTCGTCGTCAGCGTGATCGCTGGAGTCGAAGTTGCCGTAGCAACCGTGCCGGCAAACCCGTTGGTGGTTACTACTGAAACGGACGTTACCGTGCCAGTGCCCCCGGGAGTTCCCCATGTGCCATCGCCACGCCAGAACGTCGTGCCAGAGGCTCCGGTGCCAGAATTAAGGTTGGTTGTGGGAAGATTCCCAACCACACCCGTGGAAAGCGGAAGTCCAGTCGCGTTTGTTAGAACGCCAGCTGTTGGCGTTCCAAGATTTGGCGTGATGAGTGCGGCTGAAACTAACGGGGCTTTCGCATTGAGAGCCGTATCCAAATCTGTCTGGGATGACAGCGTTCCTGTAATTGAACCCCACACGGCGGAACTCGGAATGTTCGCCAACAGGTTCGTAAACGACACCTGATTGCCGGGAGGGGACCCAGGGCGAACGACGTAAATAAGGTCTGTCGCGACGAGAGGAAGCGAGATAGGGTCGAGCTGAGTTAATTTAAGGTCGGGCATGGTCAGTCGATTGCTTCGATGGAGATGGTCTTGATACGACCGTAGGGAACGTCGCGTGAAGTTACTTCGAGGTGCCAGCGGCGCGGGACAACATGACCGGAAGGAGCGTCGATTTGAACGATGGGTGCCGCGACATTAACGATGGGCCGAATCTCGGGAACCTCCCCGGCCTTCCGGTTGAGCGCGTCCACAATTTCAGCCCCCAGCATCCTAAGCTGCGTCACGACTACAGAGACTTCGCTTGCAGGTTCCTTAATGTTAGGATGGGACGCTGGAAGAAGTCGTTCGATATGGCTCTTGGGTGCGATCATCGGCCAAGGTATTTTCTAATCTGCTGCAATGACGTTAAATGCTTCGTGACGTGTTGATGTGCTTCGCTGGCAGGAAGCTCCAACTCAACATCAGTCCCATCAGGACGATTGAATTTCAGGCGAACCAGCTTTTCGCCAGATTCCTTCTTTGGATCTGCTGCTTCTGTCGGTGGATTTTGTGGAGCCATGTCATTTTTGCTCAGTAGTGGACAAGATTACAGGAGTAATATCCGAACGAGCTTTCCTTCCAGTCGAGTCAAGACCTGCTGGGTCAACACTTCCATCGTCTCTAGGAGCGGGAAGCCCTTCCCAGACATTATCGTTAAACAAGAAATCATTCACGTCCGCCTGAATCTCAGACTCCGATTTCCCAGCGCGACGCTTATCATTTACCATTTTGGCAATTACGATTTCTCGTTCCTTTACTCGGATTAGGGCGGTAAGGATAGCTTTATTGCCTTCAGGAGTCTTATTGATTGATGCAGAGTAAGAATCAAAAAGCACCATTTCCTTATCCGAGATAGAGCCTTTAGTTTGGTTGACTCGTGAGAGTACAGCATCACCTAGGATTTGCTGCAATGCTTCGGTGTTTTTAACACCATTCAAGTCCATACCCAAGGCCGTCCCGAGGCGTTTTAATTTAACTTCCAGACCAGCTCCTGTGCCAGTGCGAACGTCTGGGTCATCAAGAAGCGCCAACCCACGGTTAAGGCTGTTGATTGTCGTGACTGCGTCACGACCAGCATCAACAATCTTCTGATTAACATTATATGACCCCTTGTTTTGTTCAATCTGACTGGACGTTTCCACTCGGCCTTTTTGACGGTAGGTTTCCATCTCAAGCGCGTTGCGTTGACGCTCGTCCAGCAGAGCCTGCTTTTGGTCAATTTCCAGCTTTTGTTTATCCATCGCAGATTGCGCGCGGACATCTGCAATCGCCTGCGCAGATTCATTCTTGAGAGTGGTATTATTTAAGGTGTTTTTTAGATTACGGTCTGCCATAGCCGAGTCGTTAGCCGTTACACGGGAATTATTCACCCCGTCAACAAATCCCTTATACTCAGGGAAAAGAGCCATATAAGAAATCTCAGGCTGAAGTACCGACAAAGCTTGAGAACGGTCAGCCCAATTCTTAATTTGCATAGCATCCAAGTATCGGTCGTTAAATCCCTTCGACTGTGCTGCCGCCTGCGAACGAAGCTGCTCCATTCGCGCGCCATTCTGAATAGCGGCGTTTGCTGAAAGAAGGTTCGCCTGAGCGTTGGCGATAATCAGCGGCTTTTGTGCCTCGAACCCGAATTGCAGACGGTCTTCTCGCTGCTGCTGAAGCTCCATCTGCTGCTTTCGCTCAACCATCGAAAGTCCGGCATCTTGGCCCGAGATGAAGGCGTTCGCGGAACGGGCGTAATTTTCGTTCTGCGGAGAAAATGTGGCGAGAACAGGCATGGTTTTAATCAGTCCCTAGACCATAGGTAGCAGCCGAGGAATTAGGATTCTTTCTAATAAAATCGTCGTAGTTTGTAGAACCCCCTACTCCAGTTTTTTTATTAGAATATTGTCCTGCGATTTTGGTAAGCGAACCCCAAAGGTCGGCATTCTGAGCATTTCGTTGAGCTGCATCCGCGTTCGCCTGAGCCTGCGAAGTCGCTTGGGTGTTGGAGTTATTTAGGTCCGTAGCGGAGGCTTGTTGAGAAGGCGTGACATAGAACGAAAGCGGGCTCATCGGATTAATCCTAGGTGAATTATTTACGAGCGTGCTCGAAAGGGTCTGCGCCTGATTGATGGCCGTCTGACCGTATTGGAGTTGGTTCACTCCAAGGTCACGCAGCAGAGAAAAGTCGTTAAACTGACCACGGGTTCCAGCAGAAATTCCACGTTCGGCAGCGATTCGTGCTAAATTATCCTGAACCTCTTTGGGAACATCGTAGGGATGATCGGCCAATTGTTGAGCCCGATTCGTCAAAGACTCAGATAACTTTGTGTATCCAGGCATCGTTTGCTCTGCGAGTGACTTGGCTTGCGATGCATTAAACGCGTTACCACGTGATACCAAAGCTTCGATTGAACTCTGATTGGCCATGTTCCCTTCCACGGCACGAGTTTGCTCATCCTGCAAATTTAGCGTGCCCTGTGCCATGCTCTTGGCCCCCTTTGGGGCGGCCATATATGAGCCTACGCCACTGGCTACGGCTCCAAGTGCTGCTACCCATACCTCAGACATGGGACACCTCTTTTACGGCTTGGCGCATATCTCGGTAGTTCACGGTGATTTCTTCCTCGGGTTCGATGGTTTGGGTGGAAATAAAGTCAACGCCACCACATCCAACCTTGGGTTTAACAGTGGGAGTCAAAGAGTGATTGGCAAACCGGCCCCAATTCGTCCATCGGCCAGAGGTCCACGCTGAAGCGATTGGTTCATCGGGTTTGATGACTTTAGAAGCAAACACGCCGACCCCATCTATATCTGAGGACTTAACCTTGATCCAATCATTTGGACAATCGATGAAATCGGTCTTGGCTCGGTCCATATCGGACTGCGTCAGGCCAAGTTCTTTAACAAACTCCTGAAAGTCGGCGCGATCCTGTTCGATTCCTTCCTTCACGGATGGGCTGCGGGACGGGAGATTCAATTCCTTGTTCAGCGTCTCAATCGTGTGGAAGTGACAGCCCCAGATCATGCGGCCATCCTCAACGGTCGTTCCCATGCCATGTTTCGGGAAGCGGGAATGAAACAGTGGGGCGTGGAAAATCACAGCGCGGTTGAAAAGGCCCCGAACGAAATCGAGTTGTTCCCAAACCTTCTCATCTCCATCGACCATCTCGCGGCCCAGTTGGTCAATTATTCCGTCGCTCCGCATCTCCGAAAAACTTGGCATCTCGGTCATTCCCGTTTTCCGGTGACGGTAAAAACCAGTTCCGCTGATTTCATCGTGATCGGACAGGTAAACGAGGCACGTATAAGCCCCATCGTTACGGTCGGAATGCACGTAAGCCTTCTCCGTGTCTTTGTTCGTCACGCGGGCGAACATGCTGTTAGGAAAAATCGGACCACCCATCACCACCGTCAAAGCTCCCAAAAGATACGAGTGCAGGCCGGTGTAGTTCATCCCTTCGTAGATCGAACTCCCTACCAGACCCTTGTTCGGCGTCCATTTGCCAAACCCAGACTGTAAAAACGACTCACGCACTTCTGCCGTCTTCGTGCAGAAGTTGTCGTAAACACGGATGCTTTGCTTTTGGACCTTCATCAGCTCTTGAGCAACCGGAAGTAGATTTTCGACGCCTGCCGCACATCCACGTCAATCTGCGTGTTGGGATTGAGCGGACCGCTGTTCATCGTAGCACTAGACCCAAGGCCAGTAACAATGGGGTTAATGCCAAGGGGTTGAGGCCCGTTCTGGAATGATCCAGAATATACTCCCACGCCAGAGGCCAACTTAATCGTATCGGGCGGAAGGTTGTCCTGAGTAAGCGTAACCGCATCGGCCCCAACGGAGTCATTGTAGTCCGACCCATCGGCCAAAGCTCCGATGATAACCATGCCGATTGAGGCCGTGTCCTGCACCCAGCCCGGATTGCGGGTCAGCGCCTCGGTAAGCGACGTGGCTTTTACTTCCTTTATGTCGCCAGGGCTACCGGACGCCGTGACCCAAGACGAACCCGTGTAAAGCAGAAGAACGTCGATGTCGGTGTCGTAGTAAAGCTGGGACAGGATAGGCGGATTGGGGCGATTCGCTGTCGTTCCGCTCTCAGGGGTGATTGGTGAAGGAGCCCAAGCTGAACCATTCCATGAATACGCGCCAATTGGGTTCCCGGAAGCGTCCGTCTTGAACCAAGGACGGTCACGATTCTCAGGAGTTGGCTCAACGTCGCCGTAGTTTATCCCGGAAAATGGGTTTAGCCCTACGATGGCCTCGTATTGCGCGACCAAATTGAGCAATCCCTGAACCGTTCCGGGAAACTCCGTCCCAGATGGGACCGTTAGGGCTTGGAGTTCGGCGTTTAGAGACATGGAATCTTCGGTAAGGCTTCAGTATCCAAACTGCAATTACAAATCATTAGGGAGCGTAACGGATGGCACGCATGGCCGAGATGCGAATGCGATTCGAGTAGAACGGCATCCGGACCCAGATGGCGTTAGGAATCGCGCGGGCTGCGGCACCCGTGTTCCATGCGAAAGTCCCGCCCCCCCCGTATGTAGCGTTATTAATCAAAAGCCTAAGCGCCTGTGCAGAGTAGTCGGTGCCAGCAATCGAACCAGTCGAGCCACTTGTGACAGTGACGGTCTGGCTAGATAACCCTAGGTTTGTGATGACAAACTTCATCGCGTAGAAGCCATTATAACCAGTGGCAGCAGAAGAAGCGACAGGCGAGATAAGTGGTCCAACATATTCTGACGTTGTACCAGCAAGCAGCGTGGTTCCAGCATAACCACCAGCAGATAAATTATATGATGTACCATCTGTTCCCATCCGCGATGGTCCTGCGGCATTTAGCAGGGAGACAAGTCCAGTTCCCGTCATCACACCAAGGAATAAGCTTCCGACAGAACCCGGAGTATCATTGGTGTCAGCATTCTTTAAGCCAACGCAAATTTTGTCCTGTGCCGTTACAACTGAAACAGATTCGCCAGTAGCATCTGTGTTATCTCCGCCAGAGGTAACGCCCCCAAAAAACAAGCCGAATCGCATCTCAGTCCAATTCTGGAAGTCGAATTGGCGTAAGATGCCTTCGCGGGGTGCTAGGATAATAGTCTTATCGGAAACGGTTTTTTGATAGATAGTGGCCATGACGGGTAGTTATATTATACGGCCATTGCCGTTCCATAGATTATTGGTTGAGGTGTAATTAAGGACGGTAATCGTTCCCGTCGAGTAAGATTCGAAATCGTCCCAAGCGTTTCCGTAGTTTGCTTCAAGTAAGGAACCCGCCCCGGCCCACAAGTTGTTAAAGTCTTTGAAGCCGATGGTCGTGATTGTTCCGACGGCGTAGGACTCGAAATCGTCATATGCATCGGTATAGAACACAACGGCTGAACCTCCTGCGCTGTTCCAGCCAACCCCACCGGCGTAGGAGAAGATATACCCAACTGGATAGGATTCAAAATCATCGTAGGCATCAGTGTAATCCACCGAGATGAACGTAGCAGGTCCATTCCAGCGATAACCGTATGGGTTATTTGTTATCTGGGTCGGGGCGTTATCGGGATATGTCGTCAGATCATCCCAGCAATCTGTGTTAGGGGGAGGAGCGATAAAGGTGATCGGATAGTGCCACGACGAGGAACTGTCCATGAACCAATACTCGTATGGGGCATAGGAAGACCAATTCTCGAATACCGACTTCTGATAGGTATACATCCAATGCGTCAGGGTAATGACGGCATCAGCCACGAAGGGATATTCCACCATGCCATTTACAGTGGAACTCGTAATTTCATAATCTTGGGCAATGAAAAGCTCATAGGGGTCGCCCACATCAGGAACGACCGTGAAGGTAAATTCACCCGTGAGGGAGTCGCGGGACTCGTCCACGGGAACCATGAAGATTGCCTGTGTTTTCTGGCCGACGTAGGTGCGCGTCGTGCCATTAAAGGCGTGCGTCGTCTGAGTCCACGCCGGTGAACCGTATGTGCCAGATCGAGAAATCGGCTTGCCCAAATCCGCCAGAGTTACTGGATTGGTAAGTTCGGCATACATGCTATGCCCTTGGCAGTTTCCGCTGTCGTAGCCTGCGCCGAATTGCCCGGCAAAATACCCGGAAGGAGCCGTAGGAGTTGTCCATGCCCGTATAACCCCGTTTTCGTCAGGGTTCAGGTACTGAGAATATACCGATGCAAAAAATGCCGCCCGCTGGTTAGGTTTAGCGGGGTCAAATAACTGAGCGAAGAGAGAATTAACACTCCCTCCCGTCAGGGTTAAGAACGTGCCAGGAACACTCTGGAAGTCGTAAGCACCCATGGCGCCGTCACGTTGGAGAATCACCTGCAAATCGCCGGTCACGTTACAATCCATGTCGATTGTCGAACTTCCGCTCCAAGTGGTTGAAACGATACCCCACGAACCTGCTGGGGGATAAGGCGTGCAGTCTTTGGTCAGAATGCTTCCAGCAATGGGAACATACTTGATGAAATTATCACCGGTCGCGCTCTCCGTTTTGTAATAGCGATCCCCGAAGGCCGTCATGCACATCGGGTACACGAACGGACCGTCGTATTGACGGAACGAGATGGTTTCTCCGGGGAACTCGGATGAGACCGCTAGCTCAACCTGAATAACCGTGTTCCCACACATATTGGTCAGGTTGCTGAACGACACTGAACCCGAGTAATCGCCGCTATCCAGCAAGTCTGCGTTCAGTGTGACCGTAACATCAATGGATTGACCCGGTTCAATGACCCCGCCCGGATTATCCACTTCCAGCCAAGAATCGGAGGGAGTCGCCGACCAGTTGTAGGCCGTCGCGCTTAAATTGCGGATATTATAGACGGCACTCGACGGTGAGAATGGTCCACCCAAACCGCCAGAGACGTTGAAGGGATCCGGGGGAGTGACAAAGACGTATCCGCTCGCGGTCGGGATGGAGTAGGAAATCTCGTTCCCCGTGACATCGTTTTCGATGCAGAGGGGTGATAGTGCCTCGCGGAAAGCGTAATCTGGGTCAGGAAGTTCAGTCCCGTATAAAGCCATCTTCTCGACTTGGGCTTTACCAGTCCATTCGAGGCGAATTTGGAACTGGAAACCAATTTGGAGTCCATACCGCGTAACTTCGTCGATGCCATCTGGAATCGTGAACGTCTTAATCTGCGGGCGCTGCTCAGGAAGCAGGTTTTTCCACGTGTGGGGCGTGCTAGTAGCAGCATCTGTGACTTTAGCGCAGACGGCAACTTCATCCCATTTCGTCCACTTCTGGGTGTTGTCGGTGCGCCAGTACGCCGTCATATTAAACTCGGCCTCCAGTCCTGAAAGCCAAACGTCGCACCGCTCCAGACGTTTACGGCGGTTCTCGGTTCCGAAGTTGATGGACGGATATTCAACGAAGCACTTGATCGGGCTGATTGTCTCAAGCCCCGAGCCGCATGATAGAGAAATATCATCCCGGCCTCGTCCCTCTGGGAGCATCTCCCAAATCCGGTTAATGCCTTCCTCATCTGAGGTAATTGCAAAGGCCCGGTTCATCCCGTTGAAATCTCCCGTCACCAGTTGGGCGACTCCAGGAAGTCCGGTCCACTGCCCGTCATAGGCTGGAGGAGCCTTCATCTGCATCGTGGAGATCGGGGCAAAATCCAGACTTACGATGTCTTTGAAGGAGATGCCGCCCGATACATTCAGATAGGGCGAAGCTGTCATCAGCAGGCGATTATCGAAGTAAACCGAGGAAACCCACGGAAGTAGTTTCTCCGAATCGTATGCAACAATCCGTGACACTTCACGGGAAATAGGAGTAGAGCCGGGGGAATTTTGCGTGGAAATCGAATTCTGGAGAGAACGGATGTTGCCGTGAGAATCACGCCAGTAGAGGTCTTGATTCACTTGGGCGATGCCCCAGTCCCCAGATGCTCCGATATCGCGGAATACATTGGTTACGAATCCAGCCATCTGCGCCCAAGAGTCGCGGGACGTAACATCAGCACGGATAGACTCGGCGTAATCAGGGCCAAACACCATCAGCGTTCCGAAGTCAGCCGCACCTGTAACTGGGATAAAGTCCAATCCCGTGATGCCGCGAGAGAAATAGAGTGATCCGCCGCCAGAGAGATAATTTGTCTCCGTGAATTTCAACTCTGAACCGGGATCCCGGGTGCGAATATCGCCCGCCACGAGTTCGCGAAGATTGATTGCAACCCAGAGACGGCCATTGCCGTAGGCCATCATTCTTCCACGTGGAACTTCATCAGACGTGGCACGCCGAGCGGTTCCGCCATTATAGATGATTGGATCTGATTGGCCGTCCTGAATAATGAGCGATTCGACGGTCTGTTGCATCCACGCCTGTTTGATGATTGGCGAGTTGACGAAACTCAGCGGGATTGGCTCCCATGAGTAAATATTCGCGCCAATGCGGACTCGGTAGAGCCGACCACCGATCATGGTGACGATCATTCCGCCCTGAACGCCGAAGTATGAGGTGCATTGGTGAAGTCCTTGGGGAAGGCCGCAGGAAAGCTCTACGAAGGGAGGGCGGGTATGTGGTTTCCCGCCGCGAACAGCGACATCAAAGCCCCACGCAAATTGTCCACCGGGAAGCAACTGCGGAGAAACCGCAGACGAAACGCCTCCGGGGCAGGTTGAGAATCCAGTTGGTATCCAAGTGGCCATTACGGGAAAAGGATAAGTCGGATCGTGCCGGAGCCTACGGTCACGTCGGAGATTTGGGTATTCATTACAGTTACGCGAATCGTGTTCGCGAAAGGCACATAGGCAGAGATCGTCAAATAATCGATAGCGAACGAGGCACCGACTGCCACTGGCTGGGCCGGGAAGGCTCCAATGAAGTCAAAGTCCTGCTGGGCTGACTGGAAGGCGTGAAGCGTTGTATCGTCCCAGTTATACCACATCTCATTCGGCACCCACGGTTCGATTGGGGTTGGAGTCGGAGGAGCGATAATGGACGCGGGGCGGAAACGTCCCGTCACCTTGTCGTAGGCCGGATACTGACCGTTCGAGTAACCCGTTCCAGTCAGGCCACCAATGTCGGCAACACCAAACGAGGAGGGTTTGTCGATTACTCCACCCCAAGGAACTGATGCGGACCAATCGGCCCGCGAAACGCGACTCATGCTATGTTCCTCCAGGTTTTGCTCGACCGTCCCATATCACCGGAGAGCTGGCATTTCCCCAAGTGAGAAACCGCGCTGGAAAGTGAGGGCGGGTAAGCGTGACTTGCCCGTGTAGGCGATGGATTCTTTTCGCATGAGGTCCACGGCGGTTAATTTCATCGCGGCGTAAACGTCGAGGGCCCCAGCGGTTCGTTTCCACTGGGCAATCATCATGGCCACGAGGGCTTGGACGTTCCCAATAATCAAAAGATCGGTATCCTCGGCAATGGGGACAAACCGACGACGGCAGCGAGCCAGCACCACTCGGTTGCAGCCGCCAATGTCATTGCAGGTGTAGGCCAGCATCGGGGAAAAATAGTGATGGTAGCTGGGGGTCGTTTCCCACGGCTCGTAATTTGCCAACTCAATCTCGTCTGTTCCATTCCATGCCGTCAGTCGAACGTAGCCATTCGTTTGGGGCTTCGTGAACGACTGAACCATTGAGAATTGCTGAATGGTCTCGGTGTAGCCAGAACCAGACGTAATTCCGAGCCGAACGCCGTTCGCCCAAACCATACCAGTCCCGTCGCTCGCCTGAACCTGCGAACGAATCATCAGGCCGTTAGTGTCGAGTCCTTGGATCGTCGAATAAATGTAAGGAAGTTCATCCACGGATGAGTTCGCGTACTGGCGCAGCACCCAAGGCCCAACGGGAATGTTAGCGCATCCGCAGGAACCATCGCTCACGGGAATTTGCCTTTGAACGGCCATCTCGCCCCGGTCGTAAAGATTCGCCCCGCCGCATCCCCACCAGTTACGGCCCGCGCTGCCATATCCGTATCCACGACGCGGAAGAATATCTTCGGCAGGGCCGGGACCATATGCCACAAACTCAGCCCAAGGGGAAACGATGGTCTGGGGGACACCATCCGCCGTGAACTCCATCAGGCGGTCCATATTCGGAGGGAGGCAGATATTGCCATCCACAGCGCGAACGTGCCAACGATCCACGACCCCGGGGAAATCCCCTTCGTTCATTAACTCCTGAATCGCGTTGTTTACTTGGATAATGAGACGCGTATCCGTAATTGGCATCCCGCTCGTTCCTGCGGTTCTAGCTAACTCTGGTTTAACGTCGCCATAAGTGCGTTGGATCACGGCATCAGCCAATGTCCGCTTGTAGCGGAAAATTCAATACGAAAGAATTGCGTGCCTCCAACGATTAATCCCACGGCACGCGGGATGAGATTGAAAATGCCCCATGATACAGTCGGGGCCTGCCTAGCAGTTCACATCGTTGGCGTATTCCTGCAAGTCAGCGCATTTGATCGAAGCCCGCGTTAGCGGGAAATTTCAGTTACGCTCATATGCTCCATGCCTTCAAGGAGTAATTGAGCAACGTGAATACAGGAGCGTGAACGCTTATAACCTTCGCCTTGGGCAATGATCTCACTGTTCTTGGCGCGGATATGCCAATACCATTGGCCGTTCTTTTTCTTCCCGTATTGGAACCGAAGACTGCCGGCGGATACTTTGGCGGACTTCGGCGTGCAACACAGTTTCGCGGTCGTCTCGGTGTTCATCGCGCAATAGGCATCGTAATCCTTTGCCGTGACCCAGGCCTTCTTTGGTTTAGTCATGGGTGTAGAAGAAAGATTGACACCTACCCGTCAAGCGCATTTCTCCAGAAGCAATGAATGAGATGACGCAAGCTCAACAAATCGACCAGCTGGTAAATGAGTTGGATATTCTCATCAATCGGTTTGCGGAGGAATACGATCTTCCCTACGCCACGACGATTGGGGTTCTACAACTGAAGATCATCGAACTCGCCAACCAAGCGGCAGACGATGAAGCGAACGATCATCAAGATGCCCAAGACTAAACCCTATCCCGTCCGCCTTTCGGAAGCCCTTGTAGTGGAAATCGCTGAAATCGCGTTCCTAACCTCTTTGCCTTTCCCGGACGCCCTCCGACTTGCCGTTAAAGAAGGCATTCCCATCCTTCGCCGCAAGTTCAAGAAGGAGTGATTATCTCGGAAACAGCGGCTGCGGCACACGCTGTGATTTGGACTGAGTTGCAGGCTGGAAACCCTCAGCCGATTCCCCGTAACGCTGCGAAGCCAGCACCGCTCGACGCCTCGCGTTTGCCCAACGGTCTGCCGTCACTCCTTTTTTTGCCCGGCCCGGCCCGTGTCCCTCGCGGATCAACAGTTCGCCGAATTGCGTAAAAGCATCGCCGCAATTTTCGACCAGCATCCCATTGGCGTAATAAACGTTATGGTTTGCTACTCGAAGATTGAAGACGATTCGCTTTCCTGATCTTGGAAACGTTCCATGCGTTGCATTTAGGCGAGCAGGTTTTTGAGTTAGTTTTAACGGACGCGTTCCAATAGCTACCGCAAATTGAGCAAACACGCGGCTCAGTTTTTGTAGGGTTACGAGCAATCCACGACTTTGATCCGCAGGCTTTTGAACAGAATTTTGCCCGCTTCCAGATAGAGAAGAACTGCTTTTGGCAAACTTCGCAGTTTTTCGACAGGAGGTTTTTTCTCCTCTCCAAAAAGGTCTTTTGTCCATGCTGTCGGTGCCATTCCAATCCTTCCGGGCTGGAGTGCCATGCCTTAGCTGCTTCTCGTGCAGAAGGAAGCCAGGCCATGAGTTTGTCGCGGTATCCGGGCTCCTGTAACATCCGGTGCTGAATGTGTAATTTACTGTGCTTGGAACGCTCCACCAATTCCAGATTTTCGATTCGGTTATCTTGCCAATCCCCGTTCCGATGATGGACACACAATTTTGGAGCGATTGGGCCAAAGTGTTGAACCCAGATAACCCGATGTAGAAGTCTTTCTTCGATATTCTTTTGATCGGCTTGGTAATATCGACCCGTCGTTTGAAGGCGAAACTTTCGTCCTTCGTGAAGAATGCATTTAGGAGGTTCCATAGCCCAATTCTTTTGATAGACTCAATTTCATCAGTCAAAGACAATGAGTCTAATCTAACCCAACCCCTGTTCCAAGTGAAGATGCGATGGGATCCCTTCCCGACAAGTTCTCGACCATACGTATTCCTGATTGCCCACAGTTCTGAAGTTTCTGAAGAGATAACCTCCTCAATTGTTTGGTCCCCCATTGGAGTTGTGACCAAATCTCCAGCCCTAAGCCATTCGATCGGTTTGTCTCCATTTGGCGTGGAAATCACAGTTCCTGCCACAAAGCAGTCAGGGGATCGGCCCAGTCTAGCTTTCAACTCATCCTTGGTCTCGGCGACCTGTACCGTCCCCTGCGTCTTTTTCTTAGTAAAATAGCGGCGTGAATAGAGGTCGTCTGCCGTGAGCGGGTTCAGGTTGGATAGTCCGCCTAGGATGCCCTCTTCGCAGGATACACGGGCACGGAACCATAGCTCTGTGACGAATTTCTCATACACATCGCAGCACTTGTCTATGTCTTCGGTCGTCACTGGCCTCTCGGTCGCTGCACCGCCGTAGTCGATACCCTGAACGTCGCGGGACCACTCTTTTTGGAGGATGGCGAACACGCCACGGCCACCACCGGACCTGTCCATGATGAAGTTCTTGGGGGTAACACCCATCTGTTTACAGCGATCACGAACCCAGTAGGCGATTTGGAAGTCCTTGGGCGTCGGGTCGCCCGACTTGAACCTAAAATTCTCACTCTGGGTCCCGCTGATAGCATAACGCCCATCACGCAAAGCACCTTTGTCCCCAAAATGCATGGCGCAGGCATCGTGCTCAAAAGCGGGGTCAAGAGTGGCGACCGGCTCGGTGCGGAAATCGAAGATGATGGGTGGCTTGGCCTTCTCGATCACGCCAGACGGGAAAATGCGGTTTACCAGACCATCGGGCGGAAACCACCCACGAATCTGAGACCACCATTCGACCGAATCCTCGCCGTGGTTCTTCCGCGTCTCCTCCACGTCAGCCCGACTCAGGATGCCGGTGAAGATTTTCGTCCCTCCCCTCATGTTCGGGCTCTGCAATCCATCGAAATGCAGGCAAATCCCGCCCTTTTTCGTCACCCACGACAAATCCGTGTCCCGCACCGAACTCCACCCCCCCTCAGGCTCGCAGAAATCACCAAATTTGCTCACTTTCTCGACCGGATTGGCGAGCATGACGCAGCGGGCGTCCGGGGCGGACATCGGATTGCCCATCGCGTCGAAAATCACCGCATCAATGTCCTCGGCCTCGTCCAAAAACAGGCGGCGGCGCGGAGCGTGACCACCCTTGATACGACCTGCCGCATCCTGCGTGTGATTTACCGCCATGCCCTGGATTTGAAACTTCTCGCCGGACTCGTGTGACGCGCTTTCTGGGTAAACCCTCAGTTCATTCGTCGTGCTCCGAACTTGGTAAGCCTGCTGGACGGCAGAAGTCTCAATCGCCCGCAGCAGATCGCTCCACATACGGAGCCTCAGGCCCTCGAACGTCACCGTAGCGAACGAAGTCAGGGTCATGTAGGGGTTGGCGCAGTAGTCGAGCCACGCAATATGCGCTGACGTAAACGACTTGGACGCACGCCGATGGCCGATCACCGAAATCCACTTATACCGGCACCACGCCTGAATCAGCATTTCGACCCAATCCGACCACTCATAGTTGGGCCACATGATGTGGTAGGCATTCTTAAAGTGCTGCTCAGTCCCTAGCCCGCCATCCGCAGGACCATGCGCGGTACGGTAGCATTGCAGTTCGAGTGCAAGCTTGGGCGTTCCTTTGGGCACCTTCAGCCCATAGACTTCAACGAACTCGGCCACGGTTTATGGCTGTTCAGAATTAGCGATAGGAGCCCACTCGTAATCAACGCCCCATATTTCCTTCAGAAGCCAATTATCATCAGAAAGGCATCTTCCGATTGATCCCTTGATCCTCACAAAATATGGACCAGTTTTAGGTGCTGGTCCCGGTCGCCATTCAGAAGGACCAATGGCACAATTTACCGCAATAGATTGGATGTTCATCAGGCTACCGTCATTCGGGGTTTCTGTTTCGTTCAAGAGCCCGAGCAACCCGGCGCTGTTCAGTGGAAATCCCGTCCAACTGGCCACTTACCTTAATCATCAATTCCCTCGTCTCCGTCAGCTTCGCATCAATTACCGTCAGCTTTATCTCAGAACCCAAAATCCGCTGGCCGTTCGCCACAACAATCGTATCCCTTACCCGGTTGTCAGTCTTTAGATCGTAGTAAGAGGCCAACCCACAGAGAATCACGGTAATAATCGCCCAGAAATTGGTCGTGCTCATCGTCCACTTGATCTTGCTCAAATCAATCGGAGGGGTCGAATCACCTTCTCGGGTCCGATACTTCATTAACGAAGAAAAATTCATTCGCGAGGAATTTGCAAGATTAGCAGTCTACCGGAATTCCGGTAGCTTTACGCTGACATCGGCGGAGTCGGCAGGTTCGCGGGCGGGGACTTTATAGTTTCAGTCGTCGTTACTGTCGCAGACACGGGCTGACGCTCGCCCTTGAAGAACCCGGCGTGCATTCCCGCCGCAACTCCAACCGCCGCAACGCCTACGGCCCAGACCCAGCTTGGCATATCCGCCAGCTTCCACGCCGCGAAAAAAACTCCTGACGCCACGCCGCATAGCAAGGCCGGGGTCGGAAATTTCAAATAGAGCCATACCACTGCCCCTAACAGTGACGCCAAAGCCGCATACAAAAGCGGCTTCTTGCTCTGGATTTCTTGAGCCCTCATGGCCACCGACGTGTCCACGGTCCCGGAATTCGCATTCGTCGTCGTGTCGAACGCCAGAAATTCACTCGGCTTATCAAAACGGTAGGCCGTCACGCTGCTCGCCGGGATTGCAGGCCTATCCCCGAACGCCGCTTGGCCCTCAGTCCGTGTAACCGTAACTTCCGTTCCTGCCGGGATCACAAAACCCGACCTCGTCTCCTTCTGCTCAATCGTCGCCGCCTTGCCCACCATTTCCGGCGGTTTCACCACCGTATTCCCGACCTTGATGCTCGGCATCCGCGCCCCACCCAACCACCCAGGGACATGTGAACACCCGCACAAACCCAAGATCATCGCTATAGCCAACGCTCGTTTCATCGGCCCCCTTCTTTTCCGCCACTGAGTGTATCGCAAGCTTATACGCCCGCCAATTTCTGCTTCTTCTTCTCCTCGTACCTCATTCGCCCCAACAGGCTGTTCGTCTCACAGCACTCCACGCACAGCAGGCCATACGACCCATCCGGGTATTTCTTCGCCGGCTTGCAGCAGTCCCGGCACACATGCTTTTCCCTCCGCTCCGCGTACCTCACCGCAGTCCTGCTCTTCCCCGACTTCCCATTCGGACCACGCTTCAGCATCCCCGTCCCGCCACTCGGCTCAGGAAACTTCACCAGCCCCTCCGCCACCATCGCCTCCATGTCGATTCCCATGTAGTTCTTCATTCTTTAAAATTCGGGTTCGGCGCATACGTCCGCTGAAAATCCTCCGCCGACATCACAAAATTCCGTTTCGGGTGCCCGTACAGTTCCTGCACGAACCACCACCCGTCAGGCACCATCACCTTCTCCTTCCCCTTAGGGTTCACCGCCACGTGCAGCGTCCGGTTATTCCCGTCCTTCTCGCACGCCAGTCCGAATATCTTCGTGAATATCCCAGTCTCCGTAGCCTCGTACGAAAACTGCCTCGCCTCATATTCCGCCGTTCTATGGATGTAGCGTCCCATTTTTATCCCCCACCATGGGGCTCAGTCGGATCCCCATCCGTCAGCACCCAGTCCCCTACCTCGCTCTTCGTCAGCACACCCTCCCTCATCCCTACAAGCCTACTCTCCCCATCAAAGTCCCACCTCGGAGCGACCGTAATTCGCACCCGCACTCCCCCTCCCCCTCCCTCTCCCCCTCTCCCTGCCCCTGCCCCAATTTTCCTCTCCGGGTCGTAAATCATCATATATCCTCAAAACGTGATGAACCCGTGCCCTCCCAAGCTCAACAACACGTTCATCAAAAAAATCACCACCAACAAAATCATCACCACACGGATCACCGTCTTAAACGGCTCCGCTATCGGCAACTGTCCCAACCCCCACGTCACCACCCAAAAAATCAGCCCCCCCACCACCAACTGCAAAAGCAGAGTCCCCACCCCGCTTGCGCTTACCGTCCATGCCGCCATCGTAATCAAGGAGTTCATCTCCCCTTTCTCACCTCCCTTTCCCCTAAGTTCAATCCCCTTCTTCCTCTACTCCACTCATTCTCACCACCTTTTCGGCCCCTCACGCGTCTCGTTTTTGTGAGACGGGTAGTTTATGCTAAACGGGGGGGTGAATCCGGGGGTGGGGGATGCCGGCGGGGTGGTCAGGGCTTGCGGATTCGCTGCGTTGGTGTTCCCCCAACCATGCGCCCCTTGCTGGCTGCATCTGCCATGTTCTCGGAGTGTGTCCCGAGAAACAGGTGCTGGGGATTGCAGCACTTGCGGTTGTCGCAGTGGTGGCAAACGCAGAGTCCTTCTGGAATCGCGCCGTTGAACACTATCCACGCCATGCGGTGAGCCAGCGTCCCTTTCCCGTTCATTGACGTTCGCCCGTATCCGGCGATTTCAATCTGTTTCTGCCAGTGCCAGCATCCCGAGGGCATTTGCTGGACGTTACGC
>Ga0105048_10001019_pt1 | contig 45154 bp, 43 predicted proteins | sample MAT05_FD_78382 | JGI IMG/M metagenome (GOLD analysis project Ga0105048, IMG submission 78382) | Freshwater microbial communities from Lake Fryxell liftoff mats and glacier meltwater in Antarctica - MAT-05 | ecosystem: Environmental > Aquatic > Freshwater > Ice > Liftoff microbial mat | place...
GACGTACAGCTACACGCAATTGAACAGCGCAAACCCTGTCCGTAGTGTCAAGAAGCTGCACCTTTCGGCCGTCGATTGGCAGAGCGCTCGCATCGACGACACGGAGCAGGTCGCCTGGCTCGCGACGCTTTCGCCCGCCCAGCAGGCGTCCTTTCGTGAGGACATGCGGCGCTTCGAGGTGGGAATGCACGAGGGCGCCGACCGGTTCCACGAGCGCTTCTCGCCGCAGATCACGCTGGTCAGCGAGCCGAGCGCGGACGCCTACTCGCTCGCGGTGAAGGTGGTCGCCATCCGCATGGGCTGGTGGGCGGGGCTCTTCAGCGGCGCGACGTTCATCGACTATGCCGCGGAGCTGAAAGATCCTGGCGGCCAGGTCGTCGAGTCATTCACCTCGCGGGAGGTGATACCGAACGGATACTCGTCGGGCGAGCGCATCGAGATCGGCGGCAGATCCATCGGCATTGCGCTGGAGCACTACTTGAAGGCTCGAAACCGTGGTCAAACCCAGGGGGGGCAGTAGCGGGTGGCATGGGCATCGACTACAAATCCTTATCGCGCCAATTGTCCGCGCTACGCAGCCTGAGTGCTGACCGCTCTGCGTGACGCGAGACGATCCGCACCCCAAAAGATTCCCAGCAGGGGACGACAACGGCCGAATGGATCTTGCCTTGCGACGCATGGCGAAGGGCTACCTGCCGTACGACATCGATCAGCGGCTGCTACTGCCGCCCGACATGCGGGACTGGCTGCCAGAGGGACAGGGCCCCTTAGTGGCCCATTAGGGCCTGTCGCGGCGCGTGCCGTCAGGGACACCGTCGGTCACGCCGCTGATGTCGATGGTGCCGCGCGACCACAGCGTGCGCTCGACCATCACGCGAAAGATACCCAGCAGGGCGCGCTCGATCTCGGGGCCGCCGTCACCCTCCAAGATGGCGAGCGCGCGAGCGATCGCCTCGAGGGTAGCGAGCCCTGTCGCATGAGCCTCGTGACGCAGTCGATAGACCGAGGGCTCGCCGAGCGGGAGCGAGACGCACGGAACGTCGCGCAAGGCGTCGATACGCCGATGAACCTTGGACGCCTGTCGCCAGTTTCCGTCCGGCACGATGAGCGTCACCGGTCGATCGTCGCCGGCCACGGACGCGAGCGACGTCAGCGGGACTGCGTCCTCGTGCGGGAAGAGGAACAGCGGGCGAGACTCCGCGCTCCACTCGAGCTCGTCGTCGTTGTCGCACGTCCAGCCGCGCATCACGACGCGGCTGTTCGGCAGCGCCTCCGTCGCGAGCCTGCCGGTGTTGGTCGACCGCCTGTCCTCGATGCGATGGATCACCAACACGAGCTCGGTGCGAGTGACGAGGGTCGGGATGAGCGCGCACACGCACAGACTCATGTGCATGCGGCAGCGCTCGCATCGCTTGGCGGCATTGCCACGCCGGCTCATGCCCGCGTCAGCCCATCGCCCAAATATCGTACAGCACGTGGGTCCATACCGCGGGCGCGAAGCCGCGGAACACGAAGATCGCCGTCAGCACCAAGCCGCACACCGCTCGATACACGAATACGCGAGCGTCGAAGGCATCGGCGAGGGGGCCGATGTGGTGCCAACCCGAGAACGCGAGCGCAGAGATCACCGCCCAGCCGATGATCAGCGCGATCCCGGTCGGCCCGCACCCCTCCATCGTCTTGATGATCCAGGCTCCGCTGCCGAACAAGCCGACGCGGAACACGATCTCTTCGTAGAAGCCTGCGCCGAGCGACATGACCACGTTCGGGAACGCACTGGCGATCATGCTCGTCGTCTCGCTGCCAGCCTGCAGCGGTACTGCGTGCAGCGCGTAGCCGCCCACGATGCGCATCACGATCGCGTACGCGACGCCTTCGACGGCGACGAACGCGAAACGCCAGATCTGGAGCGCCCCCGCTTTGCCGATCAGGCTGAGCATCAAGAGGAGGGCAGCGCCAATCGCGACGGTGAGGCTCGCGTAGAGCGGCAGGCTCTGATTCGCGAGCGCCTTCAGCTCGCTGGTGACCGGGTCGGCGGCGTTGCGCACGGGCAGAAACACGACGCCCAGGTGATAAAGAATGAAGATCGGCAAGGTCAGACCGAGATCCGTCCAGACGTTGCTGCCGCTGGTCGGGCTCGCGTCGTTGGTCTCGGCGTCGTCGCTCATCGAGGTCAGCCAGGCCGCAGCTTGTAGACCATCACGATGATTTCGCCCGCGTAGAGCATCAGATTCATCATGAACGGTACGTCCCGCAGAATCTCCTGCGTGGGTGACTCCGACTTGGGGCGTGAGGCAACCAATTGCAGAAATCGCACCACGCCGAACAGCGGATGAATCGTGGTCGCCCACAGCCATTGCGTATGAAAGAGCTCCTGCGTCGCTGGGTCGAGCGTGTATGCGAGATACGTCGCGACGGTGAGCACGGCGGTTACCGCCAGCGCCATGCTCAACACACGGGGTGAGTATTGTTCGAGCGCAGCCCGCTGTTTGGCGGCGTTGGCACCGGCGAGCTCATGGCGGCGCTTGCCGAAGCCGAGGAACAACGCCAAGAGCGCGGTGCACGCGATCAGATAGAACGATGGTTGAACGCGAACCGCATACGAGCCTGCCAGGACGCGCAGCACGAAACCAAGCGCAATGCAGCCGACGTCGACATAGGCGATCTTCTTGAGACCGAACGAGTACGCGATCTGAAGCGCCAGATAGCCGAGCACGGTGGCAAGGAACGGAAGCGGACCAAGCAGCGCCCCGCCGATCGCGGTCGCCATCAGCACGCCCGCGAGAACTTTGCCGAGCGTGGCGGGCACCCGTCCGGAGGCGATCGGTCGGAAGCGTTTCTTGGGGTGAACGCGATCGGCTTCGCGGTCCACCAGATCGTTGACGCAGTAGATGCTGCTCGCCAAGAGACAGAAGACCCCGAAGGCGCCGACGGCGGAGATGATCACGGTCGGGTGGGTCAGGTTCTTCGAGAAGACGACCGGCGCCAGGACGAAGGCGTTCTTTACCCACTGTTCGGGCCGCATCTGACGGACGATGCCGCCGAGGCGCCAAAACAGGCTGCCCTCACGAAAGTCGGGCAAAATGGGCGGCGGCGCCGAGTCCATCGGGCTGCCCGGGTCGGTTCCTTCCCCAGACTCGACCCCTGGCTGCGAGGTCGAGGACGCTGGGGGCGGGGTTGAAGTGCGCTTGGAATCGCTCAACGGGCACGGGGTCGCTGGAGACCGCGGGTCACTGGAAGAGGGGTCGCGGGAGGACGTTGAAGCTCGCCTAAAGCACGCGGGGCCTGTTCAGGCCAACTCCCTGGGCGCAGCGCAGCCAGACGAGGGCCGTTCGCCCGCATTCGGCCAGAAACGGAAAGCCCGAGAAACCGCTCCCGTTATGTTCGAAGCCCCGTGCTAGGATCGTCTCCGATGACCTCGGCCCTTTCGATGGCCCGGGCCCCTTCTCCGCTGGTGGAGAAGCTCCGGGCTGCCGTGGAACACAGTCTGGAAGGCAAACCGGAAGCGGTCGAGCTTGCCCTGATCGTCCTCTTGGGACGTGGGCACCTCTTGATCGAGGACGTTCCGGGTGTGGGCAAAACCACGCTCGCACGCGCGCTTGCCCGCTCCGTCGGAGGCGATTGGCGCCGCGTCCAGTTCACCAGCGACTTGCTGCCCAGCGATGTGCTCGGTGTCACCGTGTACGACCAGCGGACAAGCGAGTTCGTGTTTCGGCAGGGTCCCGTGTTCTGCAACGTGTTGTTGGCTGACGAGGTCAACCGCGCCAGCCCTCGGACGCAGTCTGCCCTGCTCGAAGCCATGAACGAAGGCCAGGTTTCGGTCGACGGCGTGAGCACGCCGCTGCCCGATCCGTTTTTCGTCGTGGCCACACAGAATCCGCAAGACTTTGCCGGCACTTACCCGCTGCCCGAGTCGCAGCTCGACCGCTTCATGATGCGGATCAAGATCGGCTATCCCCCTCCTCAGGTGGAGATGCGCTTGCTCTTGGGTGAGTCCGGCGGTGAGCGGGCGCAGCCGGCGATCGACCCGGCGCAGTTGGTTGCCCTCCAGCGCGAGGTCGATCGGGTCGAGGTCGATCCCTCGCTGATCACGTATCTGCAGGCTGTGCTGCAGGCGACGCGCACCTCCCCGGCGCTTTCACTCGGCGCCTCTCCCCGCGCCGGAATGAACCTCGCGCGGGCCGCTCGTGGGCGCGCGCTGCTGCGCGGCCGAAGCTACTGCATTGCCGATGATATCCACGACTTGGCGATCCCGGTGCTGGCGCATCGCGTGCGCTTGGCATCGCACGCCGAGGGCTACATGCCGTCGCGCGAAGAGTCGGAAACGACTGTTCGAGATTTGGTGGCTCGCGTACCCGTACCGCTCTGAGCGGTCGGGGCAGCAGAGGAGCAGGCCGTGAAAACGGGCAGCAGCGAGTCTCCAAACGATGTAGAGGCCGAGGAAGAAGAGCCCTCCGCCGAGGTCGAAGCGCCCCCTGCTCCGCCGTCGCTAGCGGGCGTGTCGCTTCTCGATGAAGCGCCGAGTGTTCGACCGGACGCCCGTCGGCCGAGGGCGTCCAATGATCCGCGTGCGGTGCCATGGCGCCAGCTGCTGGCACCCAAGTCCGAAGAAAAAGAGCCCCAAGCCGAGAGCAAGGGCGTCGGACGGAGGTCGACGCTGGCTCCGGAGGCAGAAGTCAAAGAGCGGCGTCTCACGACGCGACGACTCAAGTTCACGCGCGAGGGCAAGTACTACCTCGGCATCACGTTGGGCGTCGGTTTCGCGGCGATCAACACCGGCAACAATTTGCTCTACCTGCTGCTCGGTATGCTGCTCGCGCTGATCATCGTGTCGGGCGTGATGAGCGAGCTCAGCCTCCGCAAGCTCACCGTGACGCGCCGGCTGCCCATGCGCGCCCAGGTCGGGCGCGCACACCTCGTCGAGATCGAGGTGTTCAACCACAAAGGGCGCATCCCTTCGTACGCGATCGAGGTAGAAGACCTGCGTGCTGGGCAGCCGGCCGACAAGCGCTGTTTCTTTCTGAAGATCAGTCCTGTATCGGCGCAAGTGGCAGCCTATCGGCGAACACCGGCCAGGCGTGGCCGCGACCACCACACGGGCTTTCGCATTGCGACGCGGTTTCCGTTCGGCCTGTTCGAGAAGTCGCGCGAGGTCAGCGCGCCCGGCGATCTGATCATCTATCCCGCCGTCGACCCCGTGAGGTTGCCGGTCGATCTCGGCACACGCCCAGGCCAGACGGGGCGTGTCATCGGTCGCGGTGGTGGTGACGACATCTACACCGTGAGGCCGATGCGTGAAGGGGATGATCCGCGTGACATCTACTGGCGCAAGAGCGCGGGCATGCCGCATATGGTTTTGCGCGAACGTGTTCGAGAAGCACGGCCGGACGTCGAGCTCGCGCTGGACGTCGTCCGGCCAACCGCATCCGGTGACGATTTCCCGGCCACCTTCGAGCGGCGCGTGCGCGAGATCGCATCGCGCGCGGTAGCCCATCTGAAGCGCGGGGATGCGGTCGTGGTGCGCACCAACAATGCGCAACGTGTGGCCGCGGACAAAAACGTCGGTGCCGACCAGGCACTGCGTTTTCTCGCGCTGGTCGAGGCCGTCGACGAAGCTGACCCCGCGCGCGTGGTGGCGCCGGCCGTACCCGAGCGACAGCTCGCCGGCCCGCCAGCCGTTCGACCTCGCGAGAGCAACGGCGTCGAAAGGTTCGAATCGTGAGGTTCGGTGTCGTTCATCGTCTGATGACGAATTCGCTCGCCGCTCTCGGTGTACTGGCGCTCGTCTCCAGCGGCCAGTTCTCGATCACGGTCAGCGTCATCGTGCTGCTTGGTTTGGTTCTGGCGCTCGTCGTTCGCGAGCCCTGGCAGCGGCATCCAGCGTTTCGCCACGTGGACACCGTCGCGCTCCTGATCGTGATCGGTGTGCAAGTCACCCGCTTTGCGCTGGGGGTCAGCAGCCTCGACGTGCTGATCGAGTTCGCCGCGGCGCTGCAGATCGTCCGCCTGGCGACTCGTCGTGGGGCGGCGCACGACCAACAGGTCATCGTGTTGGCGCTCCTGCATCTGATCGCTGGCACGGTGCTCGGCGGTGGCTTGGCGTACGGCCTCTGTTTCGCTGGCGTGTTGGTGGTGGCGCCCGGCGCGCTGGTGCTCAGTCATCTGCGTCGGGAGGTCGAAGGCAATTACCGCCAGGGCGCGCGCGACCGCACCGGCCTCCCTGTCGACGTGCCTCGCATCTTGCGCTCGCGGCGCGTGGTCGGGCGCACCTTTCTGGTGACGATGTGTCTTCTGGCGGTGCCAATCTTCGTTTTCACCGCCACGCTGTTCGTGTTTTTTCCCCGTGTCGGGTTGTCGCTGCTCTTGGTGCAGAGCCCGCGCAGCGACGTGATGATCGGCTTTTCTCCGAACGTCGATCTGGGCAAGGTCGGCGTGCTTCGCGAAAATCGAACGGTCGCGTTGCGCGTCAAGATCCCGAATCAGACCCAGCCGCCGCCGCCAGTGGTGCAGCTTCATCTACGCGGCACCGCGCTCGATCACTACGATGGTGGTGGCGCCTGGTCCCAGTCGGAGAGCGGGCGACAGGCCGACACAGCCGCATCGCTCATCGTGATCGATCGCGAACGACCGCCGCCTGACAACGATTGGCCGCGCATGATCATCGAGCTCGAACCGATCGATCCGCCGGTGCTGTTCATCCCCCCGAACGCGGTGACCTTGCAGTTCCGCGGTCCGGAGATGGTGCTCACGCCGCAACAGCGTCCTTATTCCATCAAGGGTCCGGAGGGCGAGCTTCGATATCACTCGGAGGAGCGCGGCATCTCCTACGAAATTGTGCTCGACCCCACCGGCAGGCCGACCTTTTCCGGCAAGCTGGATGCTGCTGCGCGCGAACGCTACTTGCAGTTGCCCGCCGACTTGCCTCCGAGAATCGCGGATCTCGCGCGTGAGTGGACAGTGGGTGCCGATACCGCAAAGGAGAAAGCCAGCGCGATCGAGAAGCGCTTGGAAGCCGAGTATCGCTGGGACAAAGACACCCCCTCCAAGCAGGCAAAAGAGCCCATCGATCACTTCTTGTTCGAGTCGAAGACAGGCCACTGCGAGTTCTTTTCCTCCGCCCTCGCCGTGATGTTGCGCTCGGTCGGCGTGCCCACGCGCACCGTGAACGGGTTCGCAGGCGGCAAGTACAACTCGTATGGCGACTTTTACGTCGTCAGGCAGGGTGACGCGCACTCTTGGGTCGAGGTGTATGTCGAAGGCGTCGGCTGGGTGACGATGGACGCCACGCCGGCTGCCGGCTCGGTACCCGCCGGCGAGCTCTCGCAACCCTGGAACAGCATGGCCGACATGGTCGAGGCGGTCAGCCAGCGCTGGCGCCGCCACGTTGTCGGCTACGACCTCGAGCAGCAAGTCGGCATGTGGGATCGCTTCACCGACCAGAAAGAGACAGCGCAGACGCCGAGGAGCATCTTCTGGGGCGTGCTCTTCGCAGGCTTGGCCGGCGCCCTCTTGGTGATCGTACTGAAGCGTCGCAAGCAGAACGTGAGCCGCGAAGCCGACGCGCCACCCAAAGCGCGCCACATCGCCCGCGCGACGGGGATCTACGAGACGCTCGAGTCCGCGCTGGTTGTCCAGGGCGTGTTCCGGTCCCCTGGGACGCCGCCGCTGCGACATGCGGAGCACATGTTCGCGTCGCAACACCCACTCGGCGCTGAGGTGCTCGACATTACGCAGGTCTATCTGTCTGTCCGGTTCGGAGGCATGTCGCTGACAGACGAGGCGGCGCTTTCGCTCGAACGGAGGGTTCGAGCCATCCGAACGCGCGATCTTCGCGCCGAACCATGATCTGGTCGGAGCTCGGTCACCCGTGCATCAATCAGCTCGAAGAAAGCCTCGCGAAGGCCGGGGCCTTCAGCGAATGCCAGACCGAAGAAGGCCTGTTCGACATGATGGGCAATCTGCACGAGTGGACCAGCGATCCGAACGGCACTTTTCGCGGTGGCTTCTACGGTGACACGGTGATCAATGGCCCAGGCTGTCTCTACGCGACCACTGCGCACGACGTCTACCACTGGGACTACTCGACCGGTTTTCGTTGCTGCGCCGACCCCTGAGCGCGTTTGCCCAGCAAGGGCCGGCGGCGATCTGTAAGATGGTTGCTGCTCCAACGATCGAGGCACCATGGCAGGCTCATTGCGCATCGCGAAATACATCACGCTCTCGGCGCTGGCCGTGATTCCCGCGCTAGCGAGCGGCTGCTCCTGTGACGGCTCGAGCGACGATCTCGTCGGCGGCTCCGGTGCCGCTGGCAACGCCGGTCCCGGCAGCGGCGGTGCCGGCGCAGCGGGCGGCTCGAGTGGGCCGTTCATGGGTGCCGGCGGCAACGGGGCCTGCCAAAATCTGGAATGCCAACAGGTCGCCTGCTCAGGCGGCATAACCACGACCGTGAGCGGCAAGGTGTACGAGCCAGGCGGCACCATCCCGCTCTACAACGTGGTCGTCTACGTTCCGAACGCACCGCTCGACCCCATCCCGGAGGGCGCGTCTTGCGACCAATGCGGTGCGCAGATCACGGGCGACCCGGTGGTCAGCACCATCACGGATCCCTCGGGCTCGTTCGTGCTCGAGAACGTACCCGTGGGCACCAATATTCCACTCGTTGTCCAGGTCGGCAAGTGGCGGCGCGAGTTCGTGCTGCCTGCCGTGGCCGAATGTGTCGACACACCGGTTGACGACACCACCATTCGGCTGCCCAAGAACAAGGCAGAGGGTCACATTCCCAAGATCGCGCTGTCTACCGGCGGCGCTGATCCGCTCGAGTGTCTGTTGCCGAAGATCGGGCTCGATCTCGCAGAGTTCACCAACCCCGACGGAGACGGACGCATCAACCTGTTCGAAGGTGAAGGTGGCGCGAGCCGTTACGCAGGCGGCTCCGACTTTCCGAACGCACAGGCGCTGTGGGCGAGCACCGACTCGCTCAGTGTGTACGACATCGTGTTGATGGCCTGTGAAGGCGGCACGAATCCAAACACCAAACCCCAATCGTCCCTCGACGCGATGCTCGAATACACTTCGATCGGCGGCCGTGTGTTCGCGTCGCATTGGCACAACTACTGGGTCGAAGAAGGACCCGCGCCGTTCCCCACGGTGGCGACCTTCAATCACCAAGACGACTTGGCCAATCCATTTACGGCGCTGATCGATACGAGCTTTCCGAAAGGGCTGGCCTTCTCCGAATGGCTCGTGAATGTGGGCGCTTCTACTGTCCCCGACGAGCTCGTGATCACCGAGGCTCAACACACGATCGACGCAGTGAACCCGGCCGTCTCGACTCGCTGGGTGTACGGCGAAGACCCGACCAGCGTGCAATATCTCACGTTCAACACCCCGATTGGTGTCGCTGAAGAAGAGCAGTGCGGCCGGCTGGTGCTGTCCGATATTCACGTCTCGTCGGGTGATGACATCGGCGAAGATTTTCCGGACGGCTGCAACAGCACCACGCTGTCACCTCAGGAAAAGGCGCTCCTCTTCATGCTGTTCGATCTGTCGGCGTGCATCATCCCCGACGACGACCCGCCCGTGCCTCCGCAGTAAACAGAGCTAAAGTGGCTCAGCGCGCAGCCACCCTCACAGACATCGAAGCAGCTCGCTGAGCCACTTCTTGGCGTCGGCGCACTTGGCGGTGCTGCTCACCTTTGTTGCCGATATCGAATAGGGCCCGGCCGCGATCAACAGATCGCGGCCTCGCCGCACCCATACGATCGGCCCGAGGTCGCTGCGCTCTCGGCAGGTGCGACCGAACTTGGCTTGCACGACCTTCTCGAGCTCGATCGCGTCGTTCTCCGTATCCATGCGAGTCAGAAATGCGAGCGCCGCGCTGCGGTCGTTGCCACTACCTGAGCCGAACACCACCATTCGGTCGCCGCCCCACCCGGAGGCGGCGATTTCTGCGACGCGTTCGGTCGACCATTGTTCGAGCATCAGACGCAGACTGAGCTCTCCATTGCTGTCGTCGTACACGGGCGCGAAGCCACTGCCGAGCGCCTTGGCGGTGAGCGCCGGCACTGCCAGTGGCGCTTCGCTCTCGTTGTACTTCTTGGGGTGCAGAATCTGTTCGGTGGAGACGGGGAGCTTCTTGAACGCTGAATCGATGCCCGCCGACCCGCTCTCGTTGCGAATGGCCTCGACGAACATGAAGCCCTCGACATAGGGAGACACCAGCGAGCCAATCAAATAGGGCGGCGTCTCGAGGCCCACGGAAGAGAGCGCCGTAGGTGTGTAAAACGCAGCTCGCAGCGATTCGTGGTCGATGCGAAAGTCGTCGCCATAGGCGTGGAGAAAGCCGTAGATCGTCGCGTCGCCCTCCACGAGGTGTTGAGCGGCGGTCAGGCGATCATTCTGCCCCGGCGTGTAGTCGAGCATCTTGCCGATGTCGAAAGACTGGTCTTGCAGCGCGTGAACCAGCTCGTGCGGCAATGTCTCGCCGCCGAGACTGTCACCGAGATCGTCCAGCAGGTACATCGCCTTCTCGTCGGGATCGTAGAAGCCAGCAACACGCGCGGTGATGAGCTTCAACAGCCCCGCCTCGAGATCGTAGTCCACCGGGATGAGCTCGAGCGCCCGGAAGGCGTCGCCTTGGCGCTCCATGACGCCGGCGGGTAGCTCTTCAGCGAGCTTCTTTTTGGCCTTGGCGAGCACGGTGGGGCGATCGACGACCTGCGTGCGAATCTTGGATTTGATCGGCAAGCCGCGCAGCGTCGAGATGTCGGCCAGGACCTGTGCGACGCGCGGATCGTCCCGCGGCACCGCGCGGCTGGCAGCGTCGACCGCGACCGACGTGATGTCCGGTTCCGGCTCCGGCGGCAGCGGCTCTGGTTTGCTGCGGCCGAGGAGAGCGTCCGGTTCGGCTCCCGAACACGCGGCGGCGAACGCCACGAGCAGCGCCGCGGCGCGCCTCACGCGGTGGCTCCGCGGCGTATCGCGTCGAGCTGCCCCCGATACGCCGTCACTCTCTGCTCCAAGCTGGGCGACGGGCCGAGCTTCTTACGGACGCCGAACACGGCGTTGCCAGCGACCAACGCGCGCGCGCCGGCCTGAACGACGCGAGCAGCTGTCTCCGGCCCGATGCCCCCGTCGACTTCGATGACCACATCGAGCTTTCGCTCGTCGATCATGCGGCGGAGCGCTCGAAGCTTGGGCAACGTCGCCTCGATGAACGACTGCCCGCCGAAGCCAGGGTTCACCGTCATCACCAAAATTTGATCGAGCTCGCCCAGCACGTGCTCGATTGAAGACTCGTGCGTGTGTGGGTTCAATACGACGCCCGCCTTGCAGCCTGCGTGGCGGATGGCCTGTAGCGTGCGGTGCAGGTGAGGAGAGGCCTCCACGTGAACCGCGATGCGGTTCGCTCCCGCTTTGGCGAAATCCGCGATGTATCGCTCGGGCTCGACGATCATCAGGTGAACATCGAGCGGCTTCGCCGTGACGGCTCGGACAGCCTCGACGACAACCGGACCGATCGTGATGTTGGGAACGAAACGACCGTCCATCACGTCAACGTGAATCCAATCGGCGCCCGCGCGATCGACAGCGCGGACCTCATCACCGAGTGAGGCAAAATCAGCCGACAGGATGGAGGGCGCGAGCACGAGCTGAGCGACGGCGGCCACGGTGCCTTCGGTGTACCTCGGCGCGGGACACGCTGCTAGGCTCGGCCGCGTGGAGACACGCGCGCTCACCAAGGCGGACTACGATCAGATCGTCCGCGTCATCGATCGGTGGTGGGAGGGGCCTTCCACGGCGCTCGCGCTACCGATCTTCTTTTACGAGCTCGGCTCGCTAGCGCGCGTCGTCGAATGGGACGACGGCACCATGGTCGGCTTCATGCTGGGGTTCGTGGCCGACCGGCCGGCAGGTTGGTCCAAGAGCTCAGGCGTGCCGGAGAGCAACGCCCGTGTTGGCTACATGCACCTGATCGGCATCCACCCGGAGTACCGCCGTCGAGGCGTAGCCCGCGCTCTCTACGCTGCTTTCGAGGCTTCCTGTCGCGCTGCCTCTTGCACGGTGATCAAGGCAATCACGACCCACGGCAATGACGGTTCGGTGCGCTTTCACCTGGCGTTGGGCTACACCGCGTCCAACGTGGAAGATTACGCTGGCCCGGGACGTGCGCGCATCGTGTTCGAGAAGCCGCTCACGTAGCCATTCTCGACAGCTAAGCTCGCGGTTTGCTTCGCGGAGCGGTAGCCTGAGAGCCCTTGCCTTGGAGGTTCAGATGCACGCTGGTCATCTCGGGCCAAAACCCCGCTCCCTAGCCCTCGCGATCTTCGTCTCGGCCGGCTGCGCGCTGGCGAGTGGTTGCGCACAGAGCGACCCCGTCGCGCCTGGCAGTGGCGGTGGTGGTACGGGTGGTGCGGGTGGAGGCGAAACGAACGCGCCCGCCTCCACCACGACCGGCAACGATTGCAGCGAAGAACCTTGCAAGCTGGTCTCGCCGCAGTGTGGCTGTGACGACGGCTTCGGCTGCACATTGAACGCCGAAGGCGAACGAGTGTGCCTCGCTGCAGGCGCCGTGGCACCGGGACAGGCCTGCAGCGCAACGGCGCTCTGTAGCGCTGGTAGCGTGTGCGTCGGCTACGGCGAGGGGCTCTACGCATGCGCGTCGTTCTGCGAAGACGACACTTCTTGCGATGCGCCCGGCGGCAAGTGCATCGTGCCGCTGGCTGGTTCCGAGGTGCTGCTCTGCTCGGAGGACTGCGATCTCATCTCCAGCGCCGGCTGCAGCGTTGCTGGGCTCTCCTGTCAATTCAACCTTGCAGGCGTGGCGCCCTACACGCTTTGTGCGCCGTCGGGTACCCAGCCAGCACAAGGCACTTGTCTCGAGACGAGCGAGTGTTTGCCAGGGCACGCGTGTTTGCCGACCACAGCTGGAGACTCCCGCTGTTTCGAGTGGTGCAACGTCGAATCTCCAGTATGTGAGGTGGGCTTCTCGTGTGGTGCACTGGAGATCGACGAGGGCGTGCCCCTCGTGATCGGCGACGTTTCTTACGGTGCGTGCAACCCCAATTGAGCAAAGCGAATCATGACGATCCCCGGTGATACCCCGTCCATCCAAGAGCTGTCGGACATCGGCTTGTTCGGCGGGCTCGACGAAAGCACCATCGGTGAGTTCGTGCAGCGACTGCCGGTTCTGCGCATCAGCCCCGGCGAGATCGTGTTTCGTGAAGGCGACACGGGTCGCGAGCTGTTCGTGCTTTTGCAAGGCGAGATGGAAGTGATCAAACACTCGAAGACGCAGCGCGAGTCACGCGTGGCGATGTTCGGTCCCGGCGACTGGTTCGGCGAGATGTCCATCCTCGACATCATGCCGCGCTCGGCCACCGTGCGGGCGCTGGCGCCTTCTCGCATGCTCAAGATGTCGGCCCACGATCTCGAGACGCTGTATCGCCGGGACCTCAAGGCGTATTCGATCTTGGTTCTGAACGTCGCGCGAGAAATGTCGCGCCGGCTACGCGTGGCAGACGGCATCCTCGCCGACGTGCTCGCGAATCTCGCCGAGAGCTACACACGCCGGTAAGCCGCCTGTCGGCTACTCAGCGCCGCCCGTGCCGCCAGCGCCGCCAGCGCCGCCAGCGCCGCCAGCGCCGCCAGCGCCGCCGGAGCCGCCTGCGCCGCCGCTGCCACCTTCACCACCAGCGCCGCCATCGACTCCGCCGTTGCCGCCGTCGGCGGCTTCGCCACCTGCCGCAGCGCCACCCTCTGCTGGTGCTCCGCCGCCGGGCGCGCCGTTGCCGCCGCTACCGTCTTCGAAGCTGGCCGGCGGGTCTGGCTGAGGATCGAAGATGCACGCGGAGAGAACGAGCGCACAAGGCAACGAGAGCATCGCGAGCAGCGGTCGAATGCTCATTGCCCGCCACCGCCCCCTTGCTCGGCGCCGCCCGCTCCGCCCGCTCCGCCCGCTCCGCCCGCACCTCCCTCACCGCCGCCGCCTCCCTCTCCGCCAGCGCCGCCTGGCGCAGCACCGCCCTGTGCAGCGCCGCCACCAACCGGTGCGCTGGCGCCGCTGGCGTCGTTGCCGCCGGCTGCGGGGCCACCACCCAAGTTGGGGCCGGACCCACCTTCAGCACTGGCGCCGCCACTAAGGCCGTCTGCCGGCGGTTCAGGCTGCGGGTCGAAGATGCATGCCCCTTGCGCGATCGCAAAAGCGATGAGTACGGCGCGAGGGATAAGCATGGCAGCAGTCTAAGCTGCACACTTCGTGCCGCCTAGAAATTCCTGAATGTCCAGCGAACGGAGATCTCGCGCAAGCGAGCACGGCACATTGCGGCACAGGAGCAGCAGCGCGATTCAGGTGGCCAAATGGCAAGTACGTCTTCCCCCGCGCCGAGCACCTACCTACGAGGGCAAACATGAGCTCGTTCGAGGAACGTCTCGCAGAAATCGAGTCGCGCATCGCGAGCGCTCGAGCTCGCGCCGGCCGCAGCGACACCATCGAGCTGATGGCCGTCTCGAAAGGCCAAACAGCGAGCGCCCTCCGTTCGCTGTATGCGGCGGGCCAGCGAAGCTTTGGCGAGAACTACGCCCAGGAGCTGGCAACCAAAGCGGGTGAGCTAGCAGACCTCGACGGCGCCCGTTTCCACTTCATCGGCCACCTGCAGAAGAACAAGATCAAGGACGTCGTTGGCAACGTTCGATCGATTCAGACGGTGGATAGCGAAGGGCTCGCGACCGCGATCGATCGGCGACTGACCCGGCTGATGGACGTGTTGATCGAAGTGAACATCGACGGGGAGCCGCAAAAAGCGGGTGCTTCGATCGCAACCGTGCCCGCTCTGGCAGAGGTGATCACCGCGCTGCCCCAGCTGCGCTTGACGGGCTTGATGACGGTGCCACCTGCGGCCGAGGAGGCCGCAGACGCCCGGCCGCACTTTCGGCGGCTCCGCGAGCTGGGCGAAGACTTGCTGCGCAGGGGTCTCTTGCAGCACGGGCTCGCACTGTCGATGGGGATGAGTCACGACTTCGAGGTGGCGATCGAAGAGGGCGCGACCATCGTGCGAGTCGGAACTGCGTTGTTCGGACCGCGTTCACCTCGCGGCTCGGCGGTCTGATGGCCCGCCCTCGCGGCCCGCGCGGCGATGCCTACGAGTCGAGCCTGTTCGACGCTGCGCATCGAAGTGATCCGATGCTGCGGCAGTCGATCCCGCTGGCCGAGCGCATGCGGCCCCGCACGCTCGCCGATCTCGCGGGTCAGGCGCACCTGTTCGGCGCCGACTCGCCCCTCTCGCGTGCGGTGGAGGCCGATCGAGTGCGCTCGATGATCTTGTGGGGACCACCTGGCTCCGGCAAAACCACGCTGGCGCGTATCGTCGCGGAGCGGACCAAAGCGCGCTTCGTGGCAATGAATGCAGTCTTGGCCGGCGTGGCAGACGTGCGCGAGGCGACCTCGGCGGCGCGTGAAGCGCGAAAATTCGAAGGCCGGCGAACGATCCTGTTCATCGACGAGATTCATCGCTTCAACAAGTCGCAGCAGGACGCCCTGTTGCCCCAGGTCGAAGACGGCACCTTTACGCTTATCGGCGCGACCACCGAAAATCCCTCTTTTTCGGTGAACGCACCGCTGTTGTCGCGCTGCAAAGTCTACCGGCTGCGCACGCTGGAAGAAGGCGATCTCGTCGAGCTACTGCGACGCGCGCAAAGCTCCACTGACGGGCTCGCTGGCAGCGTCGAAGTCGACGACGAGGCGCTGCGCGCGATCGCGCGTCTTGCTCAAGGCGATGCGCGCCGTGCGCTCACATCGATGGAGCTCGCTGCCGACGAGGCAATCGCGCGCGGCGAAGGGCGGCTCGGCGTCGACGCAATCGCGGCGCAGAGCGAACACAAAACGCTGCTCTACGACAAGGCTGGCGAAGAGCACTACAACGTGATTTCGGCGTTCATCAAATCGATGCGTGGCTCGGATCCGGACGCCAGCATCTATTGGCTGATGCGTATGATCGAGAGCGGAGACGATCCGCTGTTCTTGCTCCGCCGAATGATGATCTTCGCCAGCGAAGACATCGGCAACGCAGATCCGCGTGCGCTCGAGGTCGCCGTCGCGGCCGATGCCGCGTTCAGGCGCATGGGAATGCCCGAGGGCCTCTACCCAATGGCACAAGCGACGCTGTATTTGGCCACCGCGCCGAAGTCGAACAGCTGTGGTGTCGCGTGGCAGTCGGCGCAAAAAGCCGTGCGTGATCGCGGCGCGCTGGAAGTGCCGATGAAGCTTCGCAACGCCGTCACATCATTGATGAAGAACGAAGGTTATGGGGACCAGTACCGCTACGCGCACAACGAAGCGGAGAGCTTCGCCCGCGGCGAGACGTATCTGCCGGAGGCCATCGTGGCTGAGCGCTTCTACGAGCCCAGTGATCGCGGCTATGAGAAGCAGATCGCAGCGCGACTCGCGTGGCTGCGCGGCGTTCGACCCGAGGTTGCCGAAGCCGACGAAAAGAAGCTGGGTGAGTAACGATCACCAGCCCTTTTCCCAGACGAAGCGCAAGTCGTAGAAGCCTTCATTGCTGATGAGCGGAGCTTTCGCGCGCGTGGCAAGCACGTCCAGGAGGTGCGCGGGCTTTCCTGCCACCTCCATCTCGGCATCGACCAAACGAATGCCGTGGGCGTAGTCGACGTAATGGTCGTCGTGCAGCAGGCTGAGCGTCTGGATGACGGTACCGTCGTCGTTGAACCAGCCGTAAATCGGCGTTCTACGAGGTGTTTCTAGCATACGAATGGAGATGACCAGGTCCTTCTTTGGACCGGACAGCAGCGTGCCCAGCACATGCCCGTGCTTTTTTCGTCGCTCTTCAATCGTGCGGTTGTGGTCGCGAAAATATTCTGCGCTCGCCATCGCGTCGCCCGGCGTTTTGTACGGAGATGCGATACGTGCAGCGGCCGCGGCATGAATCACGTCGACGATGTGCGGGGTCGGCAGCACGGTGCCCGTCTCGCGGGCGATCTTGCGCGCGTTGCGCACGGTCATCGGAAAGCGCACGAAGTCGTCGTCTGAACCGATCGCGAGATAGTCGGGCAGTACGAAGATGCGCCCCCTGAGCTGGTTGCCTTCCCGGTCTTTCGCTTGGAGATCGACCGGCAGCAGCTTGCGCTCGAACTCCGGAACGTTGCCCGAGAGAATTTCGGCGACGATCGCGTGCTCGCGCTCCCCCGGCCGCATCGACACGGCGCGGTCGATGAAGGCCGAGCCAGTCAGCGCGTCGGCGGGCCGCGGAGGCAGTCGCAGTATGTGTCGCTCCGCTGCGGGGGTGTCCCGAGCGGGCAGCGCATACGTGGCAACAGACGCCGAGGGATGGCAACCCGCCAGCAAGAACAGGCAGCAGACGATAGGCAGCCGTGCCAACCCCGCGGCTCCTATTCCCTGTCACCGGTTTCGAATTTTCGTCTCTTCCCGCGACGGGCGAGCCAGCCAGCAAAGAGCAGCGCTGCTGCCGCGAACGACCACCCGCTGCGCGCGTCGACCATGCGGCACGAGCAGCCCGCCTCTGGGCCGGGGGGAGTCGTCGCTGTGTTCGAAGGAGCCGGGAAAGGAGTGGCGCCTGGCGAAGGTATGTCGGTGGGGCTGACCGGCGCAGCGGGCAGCTGCGGCGCTTTGGACGACACGATTGTGAAGGCTGCCAGATCAGGCAACCCGCCATCGATCATCGTCTCGAGCGCGGGCACGGCGGCGCCGGGCTTTCCGGCGGGTTTGACGCTCGTTCCCTTGGGTGGCGGCCCCCAGGTGCCCCGCTCAGGAGCAACGCATTTGATGGCGCCCTTGAAGGCGTGTCGCACGACGTAGCGAGGCTGGAAGTTGTTGTTGGACTCGGCCCAATACACCTTTTTCTCCGGCTTGCCTTCGGGGCCATTCTCGCGGCCCCCTTCGATCGCGCGCGCGCCGCCGAGCAGCAGGTCTTTCTCGGGGACGGACGATTGCTGCATGCGCAGCTTGGTGAGCACCAAGTCGCTCAGGAATTTGCGCGAGGTCGGCGAGAAGGTGACCGTCAGCGAACCGCTCTTGCCGAGCTCCGCAGCTTTGACCGAGCTGGTCGCACATTCTGCGAGCGCCGCGTGTCCGTCGAGCTCAGCGGGGGCAGGTTTCGCTTTGGCCGATTGAACGACGTCGTCTTTGACCTCGACGTCGACGGTGATGCTGGCACCGACCCCTGGCTGCTTCGCGATGATCTTGCCGTAGCAGTCGTTCAGCGCCTTTCTCAAATCGTCTGGCCCGCCGGGTTCTGAGGAGACTCCATCTGCGAGGACGATCACTTCTTGTTGGCCGCCTGCGGCGGAGGGCAAGAAGGTGAGCCCGAGTCGTGTGATGGAAGCGGCGTCGAGCGGTGCGGCGCAGCGTTCACAATCCGTTGCGGACCAGGCGTACTCCGTCAGAATCGAGTCCGGCTTGTCGTGGAACGTGCGCGACACCAGCGCGGCATAGAAGCCGGCGGGGTTTTTGGACGCTGGCACTTTCACGTCCAGGTTCGTTGGAACGGCGACATTCGACTGATTTTTGGCTTCGAATCGTTGACCGGGTGCCAGCACGAACACGTCCAGTGGCCCTGCTTTGCCCGCTGCATGCAGGCGGGTCGGCAGCGTGAGCTCTTGTGCTTTGGCGTGGATCAAGAGCGGCGGCAGCTCGTTGCCTTCGAGGTCGGCCGTCGCGATTTCAGCGACGACGAACTTCATCCCCACGTCGGCATAAGCCGCGATTAGTGGCTCGACGTCGGTGCCTGGAGTTACGCCTTTGCTCTTGAGGGCCGCGAGCACTTCACTGCCCTTGCCCTCGAGCAGCGAAATCTCGTAGGCCGGCCCCGTAGGGCGAGCTTTGGGCTCACTGTCTTTGCCCCGCTTTTTTTTGGCGGCTTCGGGTTCTGGGAGCGGGTTGGATGGCGGCCCCATTCCGTGAAGCTCGCAAGGGTCCTGCTCCCAAAGCTCCTCGAGACGAGGCGCTACCACGCTGGAGAGGGGGGCAAATGCCGATCGATCGAGTGGTTGCCGTTCGAGCACGGACGCCGGCACCGGCACCACGATGACGACCTTGTCGCCTTTGTCTTTGACTCGAAAACGAAGCGAAACGACGTCGTGGTCAGCCTCGCGCAGCACCACGACCGACGTGCCAATCGCTGAGGTCTTGGTGCCCGTGGAGAGCAACAAGTACCCATGCGCGACCCTCGGCGAGAACGAGAGTGCGACGGTGGCGAGCGGGGCCCAGGGCCACCCTCGCCAGCGAAGGCGACCGGGTGGCCTGGAGAACGAACGTAACATCGCGGCGCAGTCTACTACGGGCGAGGACGGGGCGCGGGCCCACCACGCGGCGGTAGGGTCGGAGTCCCAGTCGGTGCTGGCAGGCTCTTCGGACGTGACGGCGGATCATTCGGGGTCGGCGGCGTCGCGGGAGCCTTCTCCTTCGGATCGCGGAGCCTCGGCAGCTCTTTCTCCTTCTCTTTGCCCTTCTCTTTGTCTTTGTCGCGAGCACGCGGCGGCGGCTTCACGTAGACGCCACGGCTGATCCTCGTCGGCGCAGCAGTCTTTGCCCCCTTCACGCGGAGCGGGCGCTTCGTTTCGATGCCATGCGACTCGCCCTGCCTGAATTTGACGCCCTTTTGCTCTTCGCGTTCGATCCCGCGCTCGCCACCGCCAGACCGCTTCAGCTCGAGATCGTACGAGTCGGACTTCTTGCCGCCGCCCTGGACCATCACCTTCCTCGTTTTGCGATCGAGCTTCAGCTCGACCTCGTCGCCGGCTTCGGCCTTCATATTGGCGACACGGACCGAGAGGCCCTCTTTGTCGTCATCGACGGCGAGCTTCAAGGTCGGCATCTTGCCGGAGCCAGGTCGATAGCGGATGGCGCCACCTTCGCGTGGAATCGAAAGCGTGTCTTTCTCGGTCTTGCTGAGCTTGGCGCCCTCGACCGAAACGGCCGAGCCCGCGGTGAAGACGGCAACTCCAGTGTCGTCGTCGTCGCCCGAGGCGGTCGCACTGGCACCCGTTTTCTCCTCCATGCTGATGTCGTAGTCGTTGTCGGCGGGCATGACGAACATCGGCTCCATCGGTTCGCCGCCTTCGAGGAAGCTCGGGATGATCACCACCTCTGCGCCCGGGATCTCGTTGATGACTTTGCCGTCCGCATCGACGCCCACGCGCCTGCCTTCTTGATCGGTGATGCTGACGGAGCTGGCGCGCGGCATGATGGTGGTCTTGCCGCCGTTGTCCGTGCAGAACGGGCAGATCGGCTTTTTCAGCCGGAGCGACATCGGCACGACGGCGATGCTGTGGCTCTCTGCGCCACCGCCCCAGGGCCGCGGAGGCACCCCTGGATTGACCGCCGCCAGGTTGTACTTCCAGGTGTTGGCGCTGCGATCGATCTCGATGAAGCGGTCTTCTTCCGGGAAGTTGTTGTCGTAGATCCTGATGTGCGTGATGTTGTTGCCCTTGTCCTCGACGGCGTAGGGCGTGACCGCGTGGCCACTGTTGCTACGGCTATCGAAGAACGCCAGCGTGGCGAGCTCGTCCTTCTTGAACAGCTCGACGAGTTGGTCGGCGACATCTTTGGGCGTGTGGTTGCGCAGGTTCTTGTTGCGCTCCAGCCTGACCGGGTCGGTCATCTGATAGGCCCAGTACTCGGCGATCAGCGGCGTCACCTCTTTGCGGCCGACAGCGTGGGCAGAGAAGGAGAGCAGTTCTTTCGGCTTGTCGTGCCCCTTGAACATCGTCAGTGACGCGACCGCCATGCCCTCGCACTGGCCGCCGTTGATGTAGCGATTGACTCGGTGCGCCCACTCGGCTGCCGGCAACGTCAGCGTGCACTCTTTGGTGTCGCCGCCTACACATGCCTGGGCTCCGAACATCTTGACCATCGTCGGCTCAGTCAGCACGGGCGGGGTCTTCGGGTACTGGCCACCGGTGTTCTTGAAGGCGAAGCCGTCTTTCTTGGGACGGAAGCCGGTGTCGGCCAAGAAGGCCTCACCTTTCTTCTTCTTCTTCTTCTTCTTGGGCTTGTCGCTGTCGGACTTGTCGGAGTCCTCGTCCTCTTCGCTCTCGTCGTCTTCGTCGGCTGTCTTTTCCTTCGATTGGAAGAGATCAGCGACCTTGTCGCACGCGACACCGGAGGTCGCGAGAACCGTGAACGCGAGCAACAAACGGAGTTTCGTCATGGCAACCTGCATCATACGGAACCAATGGTTGAAGCTTCCCGCGAAATTCGCGGGGACTCTCGAGCTTGGTAAGAGCAACTAGCGCGCCGCTCGTTTGGCAGTGAGAGAATTGACCCCCCGGCCGATCTGCGGAGAAGACGGTAAGCCTTTTCGCGATGCATGCAACGTTGCAGTCCTCGTCAGACTGAGCCCAGAGTCAGAGCCGAGCAATCGCGTCGCGCAGCTCGCCGAGCGCTTTGACGTCGCCCGCCGCCGCTGCATTCTGCTCCCCTTGTACGAGCCAATCGCGTGCTTGATCCGGTCGCGATGCGTCGAGGAGCATGGTGCCGCACATCAGATACATCGGCACATACCCTGGGTCTTTGACGCGTAGCGCCTCGAACGCAGACACAGCGTCGTCGACGCGGCCGAGCGACTTCAGCTCGAGCGCCAGGGCGTAGCGGCCGAAGCTGTCGGCTTTGCCGTCGGCGACCAGCTTCTCCAGGAAGGCGAGGCGCTTACTCATCTTTGCTCAGCAACTCCTTGCGTACGCAACGTGATCGCAGCGCGCTCACTCGGCCTCGACCACGCTGATGGAGGGTAGGTTGCGGTACTTTTCCGCCCAATCGAGCCCGTAGCCGACCACGAACTTGTCTTCGATGGTGAAGCCCAAATAGTCGATCGGTACCTGAATGCGTGTGCGGGCAGGTTTGTGGAGCAACGCGCAGACCTTCATGCTGTTCGGCTTCCGTGTCCGGAAAAGGTCGATCAAGTGGGCGATGGTAAGACCCGTGTCGACGATGTCTTCGACCAAGAGAATGTCTTCACCTTCGATCGGTCGCGACAAGTCTTGCGTGATCTGTACGACGCCGCTCGAGCTGGTGCCCTCGCCGTAGCTGCGCACACCGAGGAACTCGATACGCATCGGCAAGTCGATGGCGCGCGCGAGATCGGCCGTGAACACGAAGCTGCCTTTCAGCACACAGACGAGCACGAGATGCTTGCCTTCGTACTCTTTGGCGATCTGTTGACCGAGCTCGGTGACCCGCTGCTTGATTTCATCGGCCGAGATCATGGTGACGATGCGCTGCGCCATCCGACAGCGCGTATCAAAGCGCCGTCCCAATCGCCACTACTTCCTCCGGCGCGGAGGCAGTATGTCGGTCCCGGTGTCGACCGAGCTGACGTCGCGTCACGAGCTTCGCGTCCGGTTCGTGGAAACGGACCTGATGGGCATCGTTCACCATGCGACTTACCTCGCCTATTTCGAAGCGGGCCGCGTCGACTGGCTACACAAGCGGGCCGTTCGCTACCTGGAGTGGGCCAGCGAAAATGTGCACTTGCCCGTGGTCGAGGCGCACGTGCGCTACCGCAAGGTGGCGCGCTTCGACGAGTGGCTCACGGTCGAGTCGACTTGCGCTGTGGTCACGCGTGTCACCGTTCGCTTCGAGTACCGGGTGCTCCGCGGCGCCGATGTGATTTGCGAGGGGCACACCTTGCTCGCCTGTGTTGGCGAAAATCTCGCTCCAAGACGGATTCCTGACAACATCGCGAAGGTGTTCAGGAGCGCCGAGGCCCCAGCGTCGGAGTGGACGTGATGGCTATTGGCCGGCGTCGGCATCGAGCGGAAGGGGCACGCTGCGCAACACGCCGGGAATGTCGAGCAGCTGTACGGTGTCGATGCGGTCACCAAGGAAGCTCCGCCATTGGGCGACGTAGTGGCCGCGCTGCGGGCCGATCACGTAGCGCTTCTCGAGCGCGGGGACGGTCACCACCGGCACGCCGTCGAGGTACAGCGTCATCGCGCGATCGCGGCCGTTGTCTGCGGTGAAACCGTCGATCGGGGCGGACGAGTCGTGCTTGGTTTCGACCTCTTTCGATCGAAACGCGCGCAGCTCTTCCTGTGTCAGGTAGATGCCATCCGACGAATCCGGTAGCCCTTCGGTCACGAGAGCAGCGCCAGCGGGCGGTACCAGCGCCTCGCCTGCAGGCAGGTCGAGGCGTTTCTCCATCGAAGCGACGTCGAAGTCGATGCCGCCTCCCTCGTCCCAGTCGATGCTGGCGAAAAGCGGCACCTCTTCCGGGCGACACTCGGTGCTGCTCGGGTCGATGCCGATCATTTCCACCCAGAAGCGGCAGAGAAGCGGCCCCCCGAGGCCTGACTCGGTCACGTTTGCCAGTTCGAGCCGGACCTTGCCGAGCGGTGATTCGAGGGTGATGGAGCGTGTCGCCATCTCCAGATGGCGCGCGCTGCCGCTCTTCTGCTTCTGACCTGGAACCAGCGGCGTAACGTCGATGCGTCGCTCGCCGATCGTCGTTCGCAGCGCGCCAGAGGGCACCACGCGGTATTTTCCGAGGCCAGGCCAGAGCGCGAGATAGCCGAGGAGATCGTAGCGGGCGCGCAGCTCGGACTTGAAGGGCAACGGCAGAGATCGCGACTGCACCACGATCTTCAGGCGGCCGATTGCGGTGAGCGTCACGGTCAGGCTTTGCGAGGTCAGCTTGGTGGCAGCTGCGATGCCAGCCGCGTTGACCTCGCTTGCTTTGGGTGGCGAAGCGACGCCGCGCTGGCGGATGCGACCTTCGAGCACGACGCCGATCTGGTCCTCGCGCAGCAACGTATCGGTCGGCAGCACCGCGTCGCTGCGCAGTGGTTTGGGTTCGGGCGGGCCGGCTTCTGGAATGATGAAACGACCTGAGGTCGGATCGAACTCGAGTCCGCCAGGCCCGCCGTCCTGCGAGTCCTGAATCGGCTGTGGGTCCGGCGGCAACGGCGAGCTGACGAGCGGAACCGGGTTCGTTTGGTTGGGCGCTTGGCCGGTGCCTTCGTCCGCGCCGTTCTCCGGTGTGCAGGCGGCAGTTGCGAGCGCGACGATGACGACGACGTTTCGTTCAAACATCGAGTCGGAAACTGTCTATCACGATAGCGCGTGGGTCCAGCTCCGGCGGCGTAGGAGCGTGGTGGGTGTCGAGGAAAACGGCAGCAGCCAAAGGATGATGCTTCAGAAACAGGTTGGTATTGGCCGGCTCGTTGTCGAAGGTCGCCACGATCTTTCCATGGCGTACGAGTGACGGTGCCACTTCGTGTTTGAACTCTGCGTCAGGAATCTCGAACGCTGGCTTGGTCACCAGCGACGTGCCCACCACGCCGATCGGGAAGCCGCAATCGCGGAGACTGGCGAACGTGCCCAGCGCCATGTTCGGCAGATCGCGACCGGTCAGGTACACGATGGTGGCGCCAGCCGCGTAACAAGCGCGGACGAGCTCGCTGGCGCCTTCGGTCTCGACGTCGTGGCGGATGTAGGCGTCATAGAAGAAGCGCTCTTTCCAGAAGGCGAGACCCTCTTGTTGCAGCGCCGCGTCGGTGATCCCGATGCGCGTGAGATTTTCGCCGAGGCCATACACGATGTCGGCGCTCTCGACGCTGGCGAGCGCGAGCGCTTCTTTCGGATGCGAGTTGCGCCACGTGTCGCCGAGCTCGTGGAAGATGTGCGCGACCCGCGGTCGGTTGTCGAGCAACGTGCCATCGAGATCGAAGACCAGCACCGGCGCGGGCTCGCCCGGGGTGTGATGGCAGGCATCGATCATCGACCGCAGAAACTGACCCCGCGCCGCCGATTGAAGTCGCCGGGGGTGAAAGACGGACCGCATCGGGCCTCCCATAACCCGAGCCGGTGCCGGGCGCATGGCACTGTGCGACCACGGTGCGGGTGCGCAGATGTATGGGAATTACATACATTTGCTTGGCCCGAGGATCTCTCCATCCCGTAAGCTTCTGCTCAAGAACGAAGCGAATTCACCTGCCTTTGCAGGTGGCGGTCGCCGTTCAACCACCGTTTTCGGAGGTGCTCATGCGCGTCCGTGCTGCCCTTCTTGCGCCCATCGTCATCGGTCTCTTCTCGTTTGGTTGCGGCAAGTCTCCGCGCGACAGGTTGCAAGGAACCTGGGTTGGCGAGTCAGTGCGTCAGGTTCACCCGAGCCAAACCCCGCGGGCGGACGGCTGGGTGAAAGGCACCCGCGTGGAATTCGCCGGAAACAAGGTAACGGTGGCGATTCCGACCGAATCGGCCCGTTCTGGCACCTACCGACTGGCCAAGGTCGACGGCAACGACATGGATATGGTCTTCAAGCGGCCCGAAGGCGGCGAAGACAAATCCCACATGGCGCTGACGAACGACGGCAAGCTGGTGTGGACGCTCGGCGGCGGCGCCGAGCTCGTGATGACCAAGCAGTAGCCGTTATTGAAAGAGCCCGAGACGGTCATGGCGGTGGAGACGCAGGTGGCCTCCGTCGCGGCCATGGACATCGAGAGCAAGAGCGCAGCGACAGTCAGCTCGCGATTCTGATCGTCATGATCAGAGCGCGAGATCTGCAGGCGAATCGACATCGTCGAACGTTGCCAAGGTCGGGTCTTCTGTTCTGACCGCCGCATCGGCGTACAGCTCGTCGATAGTGACGATGCGCAACGCAGCGTGACGAAGCAGCGCCTTCATACTCGACGCGCCATTTTCAATGAGCTCGCTCATTCGCGGCCGCAGCGCCGTCGCGTAGACGCCGGCCAAGAGCTGCAGCCCGTCGCGTTCGACGACGGTGATCTCGTGACCGACTGCGAGCATGAGCAGGCGCCGAACGACCGCGGGCGCGAGCGATGGCATGTCGGTGGCGCACACGAAGCAGCGCTCGACGTGTGGCGGGAGCGCCGACATCGCCTGTTCGAGCGCGACCAGGGGGCCCTGGTGTGCGAGCTTGTCGCGCACGACGATCACGCCCGCCGCGAGCGGCGGCAGTTGCTGATTTGGGGCGCTGGCGACGATGCACACGTCGACCACCTCGAGTACGGCAGCGACGACACGAACCAGCAGCGGCACGCCGTCGAGCTCGAGCGTGGCCTTGTCGCGGCCCATGCGGCTGCTCTTGCCACCGGCGAGGATGATCGCGGCGCAGCGCGCCCTGTCGAGCGATTGCCCTGCCCCACCTGGGCTGTCTTCCTCTGATACGCTGTCGGGCGCCATGCCAGTCATCCTCGCGGTACTCGCCTTCTTCGTTCTGCTTTACCTGCTCTCCAGCATCAAGCAGATCGATCAATGGGAGACGGCGCTCAAGTTCACCCTCGGCAAATACTCGGGCCGCGCCGAGGCAGGCCTGACCATCGTGCTGCCCATCTTTCAGCGCATCAAGCGGGTGGACATGCGCACGCGCAACCGAGACTTGCTGCGCCAGATGGTGATCACGCGGGACAACGTCACCACGATGGTCGACGCGGTCGTCTACTACCGCGTGATCGATCCCGAGAAGGCCACGCTGGCGGTCGAGAACTACGAAGCTGCGGTCAAAGATCGAGCGCGGGTGGTGCTGCGTGACGTCGTCGGTGAGACCCCGCTCGATCAGCTGCTCTCTCACCGCGAAGAGATCGCCGCCAAGGTGCGAGCGCAGGTGGAGACGGTGGTGAATCAGTGGGGTCTGCATGTCGAGATGATCGGCCTCCAGGACGTGCAACTGCCGCCCCAGATGCAAGAGGTGCTGGCCAAGGCGGCGGTCGCCGAGCGCGATCGCCTATACGTGATCATCAAGAGTCAGGCCGACGTCGAGAGCGCGAAGAATTTTGCGCTCGCTGCGGAGATTCTGACGACGTCGCCTGGCGCGATGGAGCTGCGTCGCTTCGAGGCGCTCGCCAACCTGGCGCAGAGCGGAGCGACGAAGGTCGTGTTCGATCTGGCAAAACCGTACGACGAGGTTCAAGCCGCTCGCAGAACGGCTATCGCCATGGCAGAGGCCAGCGGCGAAGTGGCTCCGCGCCTGGCCAAGAGCGGCATGACGACAGCCAGTCACGCATCGGTCGCGCTGGCCGAATACGAAGCCCAAGCGGTGGCAGAGGCCGCCACGGCGTTGAACGAGACAGCGCGCCGCAGGTGATCCCGGCCGAGCTCGACGCGCGCGCACTGTTGCGCGAGGGAGCCGCACAGCTGTTGGATGCGGCCAACGCCGCGCCGCTCGCCGAGCTCGTTCGCGCGGCGCAGGTCGAAATCGCCGAAGAGCGCGAGACCTGGGAAATGGGCGGCCGAAAAGTGGAAGCGCAGCGGGTCGCCTTGATCGTCGATGCGCCCGCGTACGTCTTGATTCGCGAGAGCCCAGGCGCGCTCGGCCGGGTTCGCGATGCATTCGCCAGCGCTGTTCGCTCCTTCGACACCGAGCTCGCCGAGCTGGGCGTATTTCTACGTCTGCAGGCCCCTCATCTCTCGTGGCAGCGGGTCTATCGGCAGGCGCCAGCGTGGGTTCGCCCGGAGGCCAGGGCGGCGGAGGTGCACGGCGCGGCGGTCGCGCTCGGCCGCGCCTGCCAGAAGCCCCGTGCAAGTGCGATCATGGAGCGCGCGGAGCTCGAGGTCGCTAGTGTCGGCGAGCTGAACGAGCTGCTCACGCGCTGGGTGATCCGGCTCGAATCAGCGGATTTTGCCCAAGTTGATCGCAGCCCTGAGCTGCGCGCCCTGCTGGATCACTGGGTTCGCGCCGCCGCGGCGAGCGTCCGCGGTCGCGTGGGCGAAGTCAGCTTTGGGGTCATTTTGCCACACTGAGCTCACGGATTTGCATCCCTCTCCAAGCCCTGGGATGCTGCCCCCCGCATGTGTTTTGCCGAGGGTCTCAACTTCACGATCGATCTGGAAGACGGGGTTGCCGTCATTCGGACCTTCAAGCGGGTCGACCTCGACTCCGTTCAGGTGGGCGACGCCGCGCTGCACATGCGGCAGCTGGGCTCCGAGCTGACCAAAGACGAAAAGGTCTCCGGCTTGGTCGTCGATTTGCGGCGCACTCCGGGTGCCGTCGGTCCGCGCGTCGAGCAAGCCTACTCCGACATCGCCGGCGCTTGGGAAGCCACTGCTCAACGCGTCTCGTTCTTGATCCTGGAAGACGCGATGCAGCACATGCAGATCACGCGCATCGTATCGAAGGCCGCGACTCGCTTCGGGGCCGTGTTCACCGATCGCAACGAAGCGCGCACCTTCGTGGGCTCCACGGATATGGGCCCGAACACGGCAATCAGCAAACTGTGGGATCGCCCTTCGCGTATGCGCCGCTGACGGCGTAGCCAGCGCGCTGCGCTATGCTGTCCTCGTGGCCGCCGGCTCGCTGTTCTCGTCGCAGTTCCAACGGGTGGCTGGGCGCGTGCGCCGGTGGGTTTTGCTGCGCACGGTGATTTCAGGTTTGGGCATTGGACTGTTGATCGGCGCTGGCTGCGTGGCCGCGGGTTGGGCCCTACGAAGCGCTGTGCCACGGCCCCTGTTGGCCGCGGGTTTCGGTCTCTTGGGCGCGACGCTCGGCGTGCTGCTGGCCCGGCGTCGGGCGTTCTCCGATGAAGAGGTCGCGCTCTACCTCGATGCTCGGCTCGACTCGGACGAGATCATCGTCACCGCGCTGCCGCTGGCCGAGGCTGCCGAGGCCGGCGCGGAGACGGACGCTGCCTGGGTGATCGTTTCCCGCGCGACGACGCTCTTGCAAGGCGCGCCCGCCAGGTCGGTTCGACCCCGCTTGTTCACGCAGAGTCACCTGCTCTTGCCGGCGGGTCTCGCGCTCGTCACGGCGCTCTCGATGCTCGCTCCGCGGCCGCTGCCCGCGGAGCCCCCGGCGCCAGCAGGCTCGGAGCGCGTCAGCGAAGTCAGCACGCCCGAGCTCGATGAGGTGATCGAGGCGCTGGCCAAAGCGAAGGCGCAAGACAAGGCGCAAGAAGAGCGGCTGGCCGAGCTGCGCGCGAAGGCGAATGCGCTGCGCGAGAAGCTGCAGGCGGGCGCGCCGCGCCGAGAAATACTGGCCGAGCTCGGCGACCTCGCCGACGGCATCAGTCGCGAGCAGCTCGCGCTTGGCGAGGGCGCCGAGCGCGAGGGTTTCGAGGCGGCGCTGGAGCGACTGAAACAAGCCGAGCTCGAGGGCGCCCGCCGCGCCCTCGGCGAGCACGATGCAACGAGGCTCGACGACGAGCTCGCAAAAAAGGCAAACGCTGCCGCACAGAAGTCTCGCGTAGAGGCTCGGCAAGCGCTGGAAGCGGCTGCAAAGGCAGCGCGTGAAGGCGGGGCAGAAGCAGTCGCCAAAGCGCTCGACGAACAGCTGAAACGCTTCGACGAACAAGCCGCGCGCGCGGACAAGCTGCGTGAGCTCGGCAGTGCGCTGTCGAAGAACCTCTCCGAAGAGGCGAAGCGCGACCTCGAAGAGATGAACGCCAGCGGCGACGCTGAAGCGCAGAAGCGCTTCGCGGAGGCCGTCGACAAGGCACTCGCTGATCTGTCGCCGGAGGATCTGGAGAAGCTCAAGCAAGACCTCCAGCAAAAGCTGAAAGATCAGGCGAGCAAAGCCGGTTCTGCCGATGCAGGGCAGGGGAAGCTGACCCCAGAGCAACAAAAAGAACTGGAAGAGCTGATCAAACAGTTGGAGAGCGAAGCCGGCCGCAAGGCGCTCGCAGAAGCCATGCAACAGGCAGCCAATGGTCAGCCGCCGAGCGCCGACGCGGCTCGTCAACAAGAGCTGGGTGCGGCGGCCGATTCGCTCTCGGGCATGAAACAAAGGATCTCGGGTGAGGCGCCGGCCCCGGGCGCCGGTACCGGCCAAGCGGGCAGGGGCCCGGGGGCCGCGAGCCCGAAGCCGCCGGGGCTGACGCCAGCGATCGACAAGCCGACAGTCGTTTCCAAGGCCAGCGCGAATCTTCGACCCGGTGTGCCGCTGCCCGGCAGCACGGTGGGGCGCACCAGCTCGCGGCCGGGCGAGACGGCGAATCGTTCGGGTACTGGTGAGCTCGGTCGCGTGGGGCCGGACGAAATCGGCGGCGTGTCTCAGAGCGACGTGCCTGAAGAATACCGCGAACAGGTGGGGCGTTACTTCCAACCTTGAGCCGGCGTACCCTGCGCTCGAGCGCAGAATGGCTGAACCGACCCCGACCCCCGCCTCGTTCGAGGCGAAGCTCGAGCTTGCACGAGAAACCAGCGCGAGGCTCGCCGCGGCGATCGGAGAGGTCGTCGTCGGGCAGACCGAAGTCGTCGACCAGGTGCTGTGGGGGCTGCTCGCAGGTGGCCATGTCTTGCTGGAAGGCGCACCGGGTCTCGGCAAGACGCTGCTCGTGCGAACGTTGGCTGCCAGTCTGCACTTGGCGTTTTCGCGCATTCAGTTCACGCCCGACTTGATGCCGAGCGACGTGACGGGGACCAACGTGCTTGTCACCGCGGCGGACGGCTCGCGCCATTTCACGCTGCACAAGGGGCCAATTTTCGGCCAGATCATCTTGGCTGACGAGATCAACCGAGCCACGCCGAAGACGCAGAGCGCCTTGCTCGAGGCGATGCAAGAGCACGCCTGCACCATCGCTGGCATTCGCCACGCGATGGAGCAGCCGTTCTTCGTTCTGGCGACTGAAAATCCGATCGAGATGGAGGGCACCTACCCATTGCCGGAGGCGCAGCTCGATCGCTTCTTGCTGAAGGTTGTCGTACCCAGCCCGAGCGAGGACGAGCTGACCGAGATCATCGCCCGCACCACCGGCGCGCCGAAGAGCCCGCCGGCGGCTGTCTTGACACAAGCCGAGGTGCTGTCGCTGCAAGCGGCCTGTCGCGCCGTCGCCGTCGCCGAGCCCGTCATGCGCTACGCGGCGCGGCTGGTGGGCAAGAGCGACCCCGACGCGAAAGACGCGGTGCCGCTGGTGAAGTCAGCGATTCGCTTTGGCGCGGGGGTGCGCGGCGCGCAGTCGCTGGTGCTGGCGGCGAAAGCAGTCAGCTTGCTCGAAGGGCGCGCCCAGGTCTCGTTCGCGGACATCAAACGCGTCGCCAAACCGGTATTGCGCCATCGTTTGATCCGTTCGTTCGAGGGCGAGGCCGACGGTGTGACGACCGATCGCGTCACCGAAGCCCTGCTCGAAGCCGTCCCCACGGTGCCGCAAAAAGTTGAGCGCGGGTGACGCGTCGGCTTGGGCAGCTGATCTTCGTCACCTGCTGGCTCGCGTCGATGTGCGTGGCTCGGCTGGCGCGCGCCGACGAGCCGGTGTTTCGCATCGACACGGTGGTGAGCCCCAGCCCGGCCTCCTACCTGCCCGGCATGGTCGAGGTCGCAGCCAAGATCGACAACCCGAGCGCACAGACGCTGTCGGGCGAAGTGCTGCTGATGAGCTCCGACTTCGGAGACGAAGTCATCAGCAGCAGCGCACCGTTTTCGGCGGCCCCTGGCGCGAGCGTGCTGTTGCGGGTGCCCATCGTCGCCAGGCAGACGGTCCGCGCCGAGATCAGGGTCGGCGGCCGGTCGGTCCACTCTGCACAGCTCAACGGCAACTTCGAGATCGCAGTGCGCGTGTTCGACGCAAATGAGCCGTCGCGCTTGAAGGCCTCGCTCGAGAGCCTCTCGATTGCGAGCGGGACACCCGGCATGACGCGGGTGCCGGGTTCGAGCGCGCCCCGGCTGCGCTTCGCTGTTCCGGTGCTCGATTCCACCACGGGCGAGGCGATTTTGCCCAGCCGGGTCGCCAGCTGGCATGGCATCCATCTGGTCGTATTGAGCTCGAGTCGTCTCGACTCGCTCTCGAGCGAGGAGGCCGAGTCGCTCGCTGGTTACGTGCTGGGCGGCGGCACGCTCGCCATCCACGTCACCCGACCGGAAGATCTGGAACGGCCGAGGTTCGAGGCGCTGGTGGGAGGCTCGGTCAAGGAGACCGGCCTCGTGCCGAGCATGTTCGATCCATTGCCGCGTCCCTCCGCTAGCGCTGCGTCCGACCCCAATCCGCTGGAAGAGAATCCGCGGGTCCCGTCCGATCTGCGCTTCGTCGCCTATCGCGGCGGCAACCTCGAGCCGAGCGCCTTCGGTGCGTCTGCAGCCTATGGTCTCGGCGAGGTGGTGCTGCTCAGCTTCGACCCGACCAACCCCGCACACATGGGTGAGCCATGGGTTCGCACGCGCGCGGCCGAGCTCGCGCGCCGCGCCTTCGAGCGGTCAGCCATCGCGGCAATTCATCCGGGTGAATCAGTCGGGTCAGTGTCTTCTTCGCGTTCGATGATGGGTGGCGGGGGGATGAGCGAGAAAATCCGCCAGATCCTCGACCCCAATCGCACCGCCCGCTGGGGCATCGGCATCGCTGCGCTGGTCATCTGTTTGTACGCCGTGTTGGCTGGCCCGGTGGCGTTTGCGCGCGCCAAGAAGAAGAACCAGCCGCTCCAGGCGCTCTTGTGGTTGCCGCTGCTCTCGTTTTTGACCTTGCTCGCTATCGTCGTGCTCGGCTTCGTCGCGAAAGGCGGGCGCAGCGCGCGCCAGCTCTCTTTGATCGAAGCCGGCGCCGGCATGGAAACTGGCGTCAAGCGCAGTTATCGCGGCTTCTTTTCGCCAAGCGCACAACAGATCGAAGTCGGCCTCTCCGCTCGCACTGGCATGCTGAGTCTCGAAATGGCGGACAGCACCGCATTCGGTCTCTTGCTCGACGGCGACGGGTTGCGCCTGACCGATGTCGAAGGCACGCCCGGACAAACCGTCGTCGTGCGCGAAGACGGGCTCGGTGACCTCGGCGGCAACGTGGCAGTGACGCATGGCCCCGGCGCAGACGGCATCACGATCACGAACCACACGAAGCAGAGCTTGCGAGGGTTGGTCGTCAAGCTACCTGACGATTCCTTCTGGTTCGAGCCGAAGCTCTCCGCGGGTGAGAGCGTCGACTCCAGGGCACTCGGAAAAGGAGACGGTCGCTTTGGGTTTTGGCCGAGTCACCCCACGGCACCGCTCGGTTCGCCCGCGCCAAACGTCGATTTCTACGATCTGCAGACGCTGTTCGTGAAGGGAGGAGAGAGCGAGCTCGGCGAAGCTTGGTATGCCTTCGCGCTGAGTGTGCCGAGCGATACGCTGTGGTTCCCGCGCGGTGTGCCGGTGATCTTGGCCGAGCTGGAGACCGCTGGGTCGCGCACGCGCGACTCGGGCGTGCTGTTGAAGGGCGAGCGCACGCTCTTGCGTGTCGTCGGCTTCGGAGGTCAGGGCCCATGACTCAGCCCGCCATTCGCGTCCGCCACCTGAGCCATCGCTTTGGCCCGTTCGACGTGCTGAGGGATGTCAGCTTCGACGTCGAGCAGGGCGAAATCTTCGGATTCATCGGGCCGAACGGCGCCGGTAAGACGACGACCATCCGGGTGATGGCCACGTTGCTCGAACCAATGGCCGGGCGCGTCGAGATCGACGGCGTGGACGTGACGTTGGATCCTGAAACCGTGCGCAAAAGGATCGGCTACATGCCTGATCACGCAGGCGTCTACGAGCGGGTGACGGTGCGTGAATATCTGGAATTCTTCGCGGATGCGCATCGTGTTTCGAGCGCCTCGATTGTCGCTGCCGTCCTCGAGCTCACCGACTTGGGCACGCTGTCCGACAAGCTGGTAGCGACCATGTCGAAAGGCCAAAAGCAGCGACTTCAGCTCGCCCGCATTCTGCTTCACGACCCCAAGGTGTTGATCTTGGACGAGCCCGCCAGCGACCTCGATCCGCGGGCTCGTATCGAGATGCGCAACTTGCTCGGCGAGCTTCGCTCGCTGGGAAAAACGATCCTGCTCTCGAGCCACATTCTCACCGAGCTCTCCGACGTGTGCACCTCGGTTGCCATTCTGGAGAAGGGGCGCTTGATCGTGGCGGGGCCGATCGCCGAGATCGGCGCCCGGCTCGATGCGCAGCGAGCAGCTGAAGCAACTGGGCAGCCAGTCTCCGTCTCGACGCCAGCGCGAGAAGCGCGCGTGCCAGTCGCGCGTCGTAGAGTGAAGTTTCGCGTTGTCGGTGCGCCCGAAGATGCCCTCGCCGTCGTGGCGAACGCGCCAGGGGTGGCCGAGGTCGAGCTGCTCGGGGGCTGGGTCGTGGCGTCGGTCGAAGGCCCCGAGCTCGGCATCGCGCAGATCGTCTCGCACCTCGTGGCCGCTGAGATCGGCATCTTGGGTGTGGAACAAGAGCGCAACGAGCTCGAGCGCATCTTTCTCGAAGTCACACGTGGAGAGATGCAATGAGCGCGCAAACCGGAGAAGAGATTCCGGCTGCGCCCGCTTCGCTTCGGCTCGGCGACCGGCTGCGCTTCCGTGTGGCGAGGTTCTTGACTGATCCGAACCCGATCTGGACGCGTGAGCTCCGGCAATCGACGCGGCTGGCGCGCACGCCTTTCATCCTGATGGCAGTGACGATCGTCGTGACGTTGTTGATCGCCGCCATTGGTGGCTCCGTGAGCGAGCGCGAACCGAGCGACGTCGTCGGTAGCCTTCTGTTTCACACCTTCTTCTCGATCGGCTTCTTCGTAGTGGCGTGGGTTGGCCCGGCGCTTGCGGCAAACGCGATCGCTTCGGAGCGAGAAGGCCGCACATGGGAGGCCATCGTGCTCACCGGGCTAGGGCCCAAAGTGATCGCGCGCGGCAAGTTTCTGGCCGCCTTTTCGGATGTTGCCGCCTACATCGTGATGCTGGCGCCGGTCGGCGCATTGCCGTTCTTGTTCGGCGGCGTGCATTGGCTCGAGGTCGTGATCGGCTTTCTCTACCTGTTCATCATGGCTGCGCTGTCGGTGGCGTTCGGACTCGCGCTGAGCTCGAAGATGGCAAGCTCTCGCGGCGCAATCTTGGTGACGCTGCTGCTTTCGGTGCCGCTGTCCGGCATGCTGTATTCCGGCGCGGGGCCGGGGCTTTCGGTTGCGGTTCACGAGTTGTGGACGCGCGTGGCGCCAGGCCACCCGATCTGGTTGCCGATCGCCTACGTGCGTGGCGACCCTGGGCTCGCGTACTTTCTGATGCTGTTCGTCGTGCCGGCGATCGTGTTCGGGCTGCCGGGGTGGCTCTTGTACGAAGCGACGATCGCGAATTTGACCGAAGCGAACGACGATCGCTCGTCCGGCCTGAAGCGCTGGTTCACCACCGCCAGTGTGGTGCTGGTCGCAACTGGGGTCGTCACGCTGTTCGCGGTTCCCACGGCCAGGACCGTGATCGAGGTGGGGATTACGGAAGCGGTCGTGTGGCTGTGGTTCTTGGGCTTCGCGACCGTCATGTTCACAGGCGAGCCGCTCGGTCCGACGCGACGAGTCGTGGCTCGCTGGAACCAGAACCGGGTGGGGCCACTGGGGCGCTACTTCGGTCCGGGTCTGATCTCGACGCTCGGGCTGTTGCTGGTCGTGGGTATCCTCGGCTTTGCGACGACGACGCTGGTGGCGCTCGTCCGATACGCGGCGCTGATCAAGGTGAGTCCCTCGTACACCCCGGACCTCGACACCCAGCTCGTTCATTTCGTCGCCTATGCCCTCGGGTTCTTCGTGTTCACGGTCGGGCTCGGGGCCTGGTTGCGCAGCCGGTCGAACAACGTCGCTGGGTCGCGCATCGTGTTCATCGTGATCGTCGTGGGCGTGGCGATCGTCCCGTGGATCGCAGCCGCCGTTCTCGGCCTCGCTTCGCGATCCGACGAAGCGATCTTGCTCGCGGCGCCCTCTCCTTTTTATGCCTTCATGTTGTTGGGGCGTCGGGGGGACTCAGTCTGGCTGGCCGGGCTCGCCGCATCGATCGGCTGGGCGGCGCTGGGTCTCGGGTTGCTGGCGGCCGGGCGCAAGAAAGCTCGGCAGATCATTCGCGCATACGACGATCACTTCGCGCGGGCCGAGGCGGCGTTGGCTGCCGAAGAAGCTGCCGCGGCCGCGCCGGGCGTCGCCGTGGCAAATGGCGACGCCGCCGTCGTGGAGGCCGAAGCTTGAAGAAGTACGGTTCGCTGCGAACTGGCGGGACCGGTGAAGCCACCTCGTGTTACGAGCTTCGAGCCCCATGAAGCTCTACGCTGGGTTGATCTTCGCTGCGTGCGCCTTGGCGTTCGCTCTGCCCGCGAGCGCCCTCGGCAAACAGGGGGGGCTCAAGCAGGTCGCCGCCAAGCAGGCGAAGCCGAGCGGCAAGAAGGCGGCGAAGCACCTCGACAAGAAGAAGCTCGATGTTCTGGCGCGCTTCTCGACCAAGTTTCCGCCGGGGCAGCCTCGGGTAAAGAACATCCGCCGGATCGCCGACCTGATGGACGGCGTGGTGGTCGAGCCGGGCCAGTCCTTCAGCGTGAACCACCACATCGGCAAGCGAACCGAGGAGAACGGCTTCGTGGTCGCCCCCAGCATCTTGGATGCCGAGATGACCGAGACCGTTGGAGGCGGCATCAGCCAGTTCGCCACCACCCTTTACAATGCCCTGTACGACGCTGGCTTTCCCATCATCGAGCATAAGCCGCACAGCCACTTCATCAGTCGATACCCCGCCGGCGTCGAGGCGACCCTGTCGTGGCCCGGGCCGGATCTGTCGTTCAAGAACGACTCCGAGTCGCCGCTGGTGATCGAGACGAGCGTCTCCAAAGATCGGGTTTCGGTGAAGCTCTTGGGCCGCACGCCGGGCCGCAAAGTCACCCGTAAGGCACCTGTCGAGCTCGAGCGCCGCGCGCAGGCAGTCGAGCAGATTGCCGACGAAACCGTGCCGCCTCGCAAGCCCAAGGTCGAGCGCGAAGGCTCCGCTCGCCGCAGCGTCCGAGTGACCCGTAGCGTCGAAAACCCTGGCAAACGCCGGGTCGACGAGGACGTCGTGATCTACTTGCCGATGAAGAAGATCGTTCGCGTCCACCCTTGCCGCCTCTTGAAGGGGCACAAGGACTACACGGGCGAAGGCTGCACGAAAAAGCGCAAGTAAGAGTGCGTAGACAGCTTCGCGGTGACTGTCGAAAAGCTGACAGACTACTTGCCTCTTCTTTGCACTCGGGGCACATGTGCCCCGTATGGCGTCGCGCGACGGCAAAGCTCTGATCGAGGCCTCCAAAGACTTCACCGGTGAGAATCTCGCGCGAAGCTGGGCCCACCTGATCGTCGTGACGCTGGTCATCGCCGGCACGACGGCGGTCGCCGCGGCTTCATCGTTCTGGCCGGTCCGCCTCTTGGCGGCCATCGTGGGCGGCCTCTCGATCGTGCGGATGTTCATCATCTACCACGACTTCATGCATGGGGCGCTGCTGCGTGGCTCGCGCGCCGCCAAAGCCGTCCTCAGCGTGTACGGCATGTTGGTGCTGGCGCCGCCTCGCGTCTGGAAAGAGACGCACAACTATCATCACGCTCACACCGCGCAGATCATCGGTTCTCACATTGGTTCGTTTCCAGTCGTGACGACCGAGATGTGGAAGAAGATGAGCGGGCGTGACCGGCTGAAGTATCGCGTGGTGCGCAACCCGCTCACGATCTTGCTCGGCTACGTCCCGATTTTCATGGTCGGGATGTGCGTCAACTCACTGAAGAAATCGGTCACGCGTTACTGGGACTCGGCGGTGGCGTTGCTGATGAACTGGGCGATCACCTTCGTGCTCGTTTGGCAGTTCGGCTTCACAATGGCGTTCTTCACGTTCTTGCTGCCGCTGATGGTCGCAACGGCCACCGGGGGCTACCTGTTCTACGCCCAACACAACTTCCCCTCGATGGCACTGCAGCCGCGCCAACAGTGGACGTTTACGCGCGCCGCGCTCGAGTCATCGAGTTACATGGCAATGGGCCCGGTGATGCGCTGGTTCACCGGCAACATCGGCTACCACCACGTCCACCATTTGAACTCGCAGATCCCGTTCTATCGGCCGCCCGAGACGATGGCGGCAATCGACGAGCTGCAACAACCCGGCGTTACCTCGCTCAAGCCGTGGGACATCTGGCAATGCCTGACGCTGAAGCTGTGGGACCCACAGAAACGCCAGATGGTCGGTTATCCCTGAGCTGGTCGGCTATCCCTGACTAACTGCCAGTTAACGGTAATTGACAGTCTTGTCGCAGCGTGGAAACTGCGCATGTGCAAAACTCTCTCAAGCAGAGCATCCAAAAGCTGGTCGACACGTTTGCCAGTGATCTCGAGGGTCTAGTCCGTCAGGCTGCCGTCAGGGCCGTCTCCGACGTGCTCGGTGGCCCCGCTACCAGCGCCTCGAAATCGGGCTCATCGCTGGCAAAAGTGGCCCCGCGAAGCAACAAGAAATCTGCCAAATTGCCAGATCTTGGTGCTGCTGTCACCCCGAAGGCAGCCGCACCCAAAGCCGCCAAAGCCGGCAAGGCAGAGGGCAAGACGAGAATCCGCCGAAACGATAGCCAAATCGATGCGTTGGCCGCGCAGATCAACGACTACGTCGCCTCGCACCCGGGTCAGCGTGCGGAGCAGATCAAGGCCGCGCTGAAGATCAATAGTGGCAACTGGGGCCTACCCATCAAGCGACTATTGGACAGCGGCCGTCTTGTTGCCAAGGGCGAGAAGCGCGCGACGACCTATCAGCGCGGTGCGGCTCGCGCCGGCAAGTAGCGCGGTCCTCGTGGCTTGGGGGGGTCCTCCGGGGCCGGTGCTGAAACGTAAAGTAGACTTTATGTTTTCGAACTCCCGCTGACCCCCTAGCGCCGAGCGGTTTGAAGCCCGTGTAGAAGCCGGAGGACTTTTGCTGACTCCCAGGGGCGCCGCAGGCGAAGGTCCCTGGCGCTCGTTTGCAAAGCACACTTGGGAAAACCAGCGTCGCAGGATAGGAGTAGGCCTTCTCGGAGGCCCGACGCTCAATGATCGAATCGATCCCGTTCTGCAGCCACACCGTCGTGCGCACCGCTCGTGCGCTCATTCTCGCAACACTCGCCGTCGCGAGCTTTGCATGCGGCGACAAAGGCGACGCAGCGAGCAGCGGCAGCGCGGGTGCCAGCGCCGCACCCGCGGTCGGCAAGAGTGCCCTTACCGGCGTCTACAAGGTGACGAATTTCGCGCGAAACGAGTCAGGCTGTGACGAGTCGGCAGCCGCGAAAGCCGAGGCCCCGAGAAGACACCTCTACCTCGCCGCTACTGGCGCCGGGCGCACGCAAACCTTTGGTGCCGTCAGCTGTGACGACCCCACAGCCTGCACCAAAGACATCGCCCAGTACGAAAAGGGTGCGAGCGGTGAGCGCGAGATGTACGAGCTCTTCGGACGCGAAGCAGAGCGCAACAAGCTCGCGGGCGGCACCAACTTCTCCGGCAAGTGGAAAGAGGGCCAGTGCAGCGGGCTCTACAAGAGCGAGGCGACCCTCGTGCTGGACGGCAAGGCGCTCAAAATCTCGATGCGCAAGATCACCTACGACAACTTTGCGACTGCCGAGCTCTCGGGTTGCACGGTGATCGACGCCGACAAACAGAAAGTGGCCTCACGCTGCACTGGCTTCGAGAAGCTCGAGGCCGAGCGCGTCGAATAGGTACGCGGGTACGCGCGCTACTCGATTGTCTCCAGACTCTCGAAAGCCACAGGGCTCGCGTCGATCGACTCGAGCTCCACCAGATCAGGCAGGCGGGCCGGCGCATCTTTGCCGGCGCTGGCTGCGCGCCACCGGGCCGAGGCCCAATCGTTGAGCGAAATGTCGACCCCTTTCGCCTCGGCGCGCCGCGTGAAGATCGCTTTGAAGGTCGAGAGCTGGAGCCCGGCCGGCGCTTGCTCGACGCGCAGCACCACGAGCTCGAACGAGGCCTCGTCCTTGTTCTTCTCGTCCTTCTCCTTCGCGCTCTCCTTCAGCGACAGGAGCTCACGCTCGAAGACGGCATCACGGCCCGCGCTTCCCCATTGAAAGGCGGACAGCTTTTCCGCGATGGTGTCCTTCTGGTGATTGGCCTTTACCTCCAAGTAAATGGTCCGATCGCCCAGCTTGACCAGCGCGAGCCCGCCCGGGCTCTTCTGAGCGTCCAACCACGGTAGGCGTGTCATGAATCGAGGACCTGCGCCCACGACCTCGTACAGCTCCTGCTCGGTGATGGGGGGGGTGACGACCGGCTTGTCCGTCGGCCTGGCATCCGGCTTCGGTTTCGGTTCGGTGGCGTCGCCCTTTGCTTGCTCGGGCGCAGGCGGGCTCTTGTCACCTTTCTCGCCGGGCCCTGCTTCCAGCTGCCGGCGCGCTTGTTCGCCTCCAAGGTCCTCGATCTCCCAAGTCACCAGCGCGAAGCGATGGCCCGCCACCAAACGCGTGCCGACATACGTGGGCGTGCGAGCGTACGGGGAGCCCACGCGCAGCCAGGGCTCGAGCGTCGCGCCATCGAGATATTGATCGTGCACGCGCGTCGAGCCGCCGGGAACCAGGCCGGCGATCAGCGCCGCTTCGTAGCGGCTCAAGAATGGCCCGCAGCGGGTGATGCCGGCCTCCGATGCGACCGCGAGCTTCGTGCGCTGACAGTATTCAACCAGCAGCGCCGCGCGCTCTCGAGGGGCGACGACATCGTAGCTGAGCAGCGTCGCGAGCACGGGCGTCGGTCGCGCCAATTCATCGCCTCCGCGCGACTTGCTGAGCTTCGTGATGTGGGCATCGTTCGGCGCCGCACACGCGAGCAACGCGAGCGACGCGACCCCCAACCCCCAAAATCCGCTTTTCTCGCTGAACATGGATCTGCACATTAAACCCTACGTCCCTCGACGGACAGAAGCGCGTCGGTTATCGATCAGCGAGAGATTGCTCGCCACATTGCTAAACCTGCATGCTCGATCCGGCATTCATTCGTGAGCTCGAGGTACTGCGGCGTCGGCTCGACACGCGGGCCCGCTCCGGCATGCGTGGAGAAAAGGTCTCCGCCCGCCGAGGGGCTTCGGTGGAGTTTCTGGAGCATCGGGCGTACGCCCCGATGGACGATCTTCGCCGGATCGACTGGGCAGCTTACGCGCGCACGGGTGAGCCTGTTCTCAAGCTCTTTCGCGCTGAAGAAGACGTCGTAATTCGCATCGTGTGCGACAGCTCTGCGTCGATGGATTGCGGTGCTTCTCCCAAGCTACCGGTGGCGCAGCGTTTGGCCGCAGCGATCGGCTACTTGGCGCTCTCGCGCAGTGAGCGTGCGCAGCTCTGTCTGGCGCGCGACGGCCTTTTGCCGCTCGCACCGCCGAGCCGTGGCCGAGCTGGGCTGGCCGCTTTTCTTCGATCGATCGAGGCGGTAGAAGCCGCCGGCAAGACGGATCTGGCGCGTGCGCTGACCGAGATCGTGAAGCGATCTCCGAGACCGGGCCTGTTGGTGGTGCTGAGCGACTTCTTCGACGGGGGCCCAGTGCTCTCCGCAGTGACGCGCGCGATCATGGTCGGACACGAAGTCGCGCTCTTGCAAGTCGTGTCACCCGAAGACATCGACCCCGCGCTCGACGGCGATCTCAGCTTGCAGGACGCTGAAACCGGCGCCATCGTAGACGTGACAGTCGACAGCGCTGCGCTCGCAGCCTACGCGCTTCGCTTCGCTGGCCTCTGCGAAGAACTGAGAATGTTCGCGCGCAAACACCACGTGACCTACGTCCGCGCGCGCACCGACGAGGCGCTCGAGCCTGTCGTTCGCCGGTTCGTCGCCAAGACGATCGATTGAACCATCGTGGAGCTCCTCGCACCTACAGGGCTGTTCATGCTGGGGCTGTTGGCTCCGCTGATCGCGCTTTACGTGCTGAAGGTCAGGCGTCGCCCTGTCAGAGTCGCGTCGACCTGGCTGTGGGCGAGCGCTGAACGCGATCTGCTGGCGAAGTCTCCGTGGAAGAAGCTCTTGGCGCGGCTCTCGCTGTTGCTGCAGATCGTCGCCATCGCGCTGATCGCGTTTTCACTGGCGCGGCCGGCGACCACGACGCTCGAGCTCCCTGGAAGTCGAGTCGCCATCGTCATCGACGTGAGCGCGTCGATGTCGGCCACCGACGCGGAGGGCAACGTCGATCGATTGGCTCGCGCGCGCTCGATCGCAGCCGAGCTGTTGTCTTCGTTGCCGCCACGAACCGAAGTATTGGTGATCGAGGCCGGGCGCGAGCCGCGCATCGCTTCTCCGCTCGATCGCGACAAGCAACGTGTGGTTGCTGCGCTCGCCACGCTCTCCGCGTTGGACGTCGAGGGGGACATCGACTCGGCGCTCGCGTTGGCCGTCGACCAGCTCCGCGGTGTCGACGACGCTCGCGTGATCTTGATCAGTGACGGGCAATGGGCGCGACCGGCGGCGCTCCAGCAGATGGCGCTGCCGCTGACGATTCGGTTGCTCGGCGGCGTCATCGAAAACAGCGCGATCGTTCGCTCCGACCTCCGCATCGGCAACGGCTCGGTGACCCATCGCGAAGAGCTGCAGGCTTTCGTGGTGATCCAGCATTTCGGTGCCGTCGCCAAGGACGCGTTCGTCACGATGCGGCGCGAAGCAGGCGGCGAAGTGCTCGATTCGCGCCGGCTCTCGATCGAGCCGGGCCCGGCCGTCCCGGTGCTGCTGACAGCCGAAGCGAGGGCCGCCGACTACGGCAAGGGCATCGTTTTCGAGATCGCGCCGCACGACCAGCTGCCTGTCGACGACATCGCCTTCGCGACGATCCCGCGAGGTCCCAAGCTGCCGGTGGTGCTGTCGGCGCTCGCACAGCCGTCGGCGTGGCTCGAGCGCGGTTTGCGCGCCGACAGCGACGTCGAGCTGGCGGTCGTCGCCCGAGACGCGCTTCTGGAGAAAACCGTCGACCCCGGCGCGCTGATCGTGGCGGACGGCTACTGCCCCGGAGCGGACGCGTCAGGCGGCGACCTCTTGATCGTGCGACCGCCCGCGGGCCGCTGCTTCGGCGCTGTCGTGGGCGAGCCCGTCGAGCGGCCAGCGATCACCTCCTGGGATCAATCCGACCCGCGACTGCGCTTTCTGACGCTGGACGGCGTCTCGATCGCGAAGGCGTCGCTGCTCGGCGTCGACGAAAATGCCGCGCTGGTTCGCACACGAGACGGCAGCTTGGTGGCCGACGCGAGCACGGGCTCGCGCACGGTCACCATCGTGGGTTTCGACGTGGGGGAGAGCGACTGGCCGCTGAAGGCTTCTTTCGTGCTGTTCATGCGCAACATCACCGAGCTCGCGCGTAGCCACCGGCTCTCCAGCGTGATCGGCGATGCGCGCACGGGCGGGGCGCTGCGCGTGGCGGTTCCTCTGACGGCGCGCGACGTGACAGCGACCGGACCTGGCGGCGATGTGATCGACGTCTCGTCAGCGGATGGCATCGTGGTGTTGCCTGCCACGAATCGTGTCGGCCACTACCGCGTCCGTTATGGAGGCGACACGCCGAACGAGATCGTCGTACCTGTCAATTTGGCGAGCGCCGCCGAGAGCAACCTCGCGAGCCGCGCCGAGCTCGACGTCGGCGCATCGGTGGCCGTTCGAGAAGAGGGGGAGCCGGTTCGTCGTCCGCGCGAGCTTGGTTGGTTGTTGGCACTGGCGGCGCTGATCGTATTGCTGGTGGAGGTGACCCACCACACCCGTCGGCGCGCCACTGGGGGCTCGCTCGGCGCCGTTCCGCCTGCGCCGGAGCGGCGCCGCTCGTGACGAAGATCGTTCTCGCGCTGTTGGCTCGACGTGTCTTGCTGGTCGCGCTCGGGCTGTCTTGGCTGCCGGTGGTGCACGTGCTCGGCAGCAGGTTTCAGCTGTGGCCGGAGGCGTACGTCCGTTTTCTGAGGCAAGCTTTCGTCCCCACGTTTCCGATCGCGATGGCGGTTCTGGTTTGGCGTCTCGCCGGGGAGCCTGGGGCTGCCAATCGTGTTCGGCGCGTGCTGTCGGACATCGTGCTGTCGGCCACCGTGCTCTTGCTGGCTTCTTGCGTGGTCGGCCTGGAGATTGGGCGCCCGCTCGATCGTCTGACGGTGATCGTCGCCATCGACAGGAGCCGTTCGATCGAGCTGGTTCCCGGGGCAGACGAGACGATCGCGCGCGAGCTCGCAGCCGCGCGGCGGAACATGCGCGAGGACGACGGCCTCGGCGTCGTGGTGTTCGGGGCGCGCGCCGTGACCGAGCAGCCCGTAGTGCGGCGAGACAGAGCCCTGCTCTCGCAGCAAGCTGTCGTCCCGCGCGACGGCACGGATCTCGATGCCGCGATTCGGCGCGCGCTCTCCGAGGTTCCAGCTGACTCCGCCGCGCGTGTCGTGCTGATCAGCGACGGCGTCGCCACCCGCGGCGAGACGATGGCGGGCGCCGCGATCGCGCTCGCCGCCGAAGTGCCCGTCGACGTTCTAGCGCTCGAGCAAGGCAGAGTGGAAGACGTGCGTATCGTGTCGGTGCGCGGTCCGATCCGCGGCGATGCTGGCGAGAGCATCGACTTGCGCGTGGTCACGCACGCCCCGCGCGAAACGGAGGTCGAGCTCCGAGTGAAGCGCGACGGCGAGCTCGTTCGACGCGGCAACGTGACCATCTCGAGCGGTGAGTCGGTGCTGCGCATCCGGGAAAAGCTGCCGGATTCGGGGCTGCATCGCTACGACGTCGAGATCACCGCGCTCGACTCGAGTGTGGACTATTCCGCCGATGACAACGCGGGAGCCACGTTCGTGCGCGTGCGCGGTAAGCCCAAGGTGCTCATCCTCGAGGGCGATGTCGGGCAAGCGGCCTTCATCAAGAGCGCTCTCGAGGATGCGGAGCTCAGCGTGGACGAGGCCGGCGCTGTCGGTGTACCGGCGGATCTGGGTGCCTTTGCCCTGTACGACCTCGTGATCTTGTCGGACATCCCTGCGCACGCACTGTCACGTCCCCAACTGGCGGCGCTGAGCTCGTACGTGAAGGAGTTCGGTGGCGGCCTTCTGCTCATGGGAGGCGACCGCAGCATGGGCCCTGGTGGCTACGGCAAGACCCCCGTTGAAGAGGTGTCACCTGTCTCCTTCGATCTGAAGCAGGACCAGCGGCGGGCCAGCTTGGCCCAAGTGATCGCGATCGATATTTCCGGATCGATGTCGGTTCAAGTGGCCGGCAGCACCAAGCTCGCGTTGGCAAACGAAGCCGCGGCGCGAGCAGCAGAGCTACTCGGCGCGGGCGACATGTTGGGCGTCGAGCACGTCGATACGGTGGTGCATTGGTCTGTTCCGCTGGCGCTGGTCGCCGACAAGGCAGCCATCGAGCAGGCGATTCGATCCGTCGGGGTCGGCGGCGGCGGCATCATGATCCCGATCACGCTGGAGGAAGGCTACGCCGCGCTCCGTAAGGAGAACGTCAACGTGAAGCACCTCTTGTTGTTCTCCGACGGAGACGACGCCGACGATATACAGCTCGGCAAGCCGCTCA
>Ga0105048_10001020_pt1 | contig 45151 bp, 43 predicted proteins | sample MAT05_FD_78382 | JGI IMG/M metagenome (GOLD analysis project Ga0105048, IMG submission 78382) | Freshwater microbial communities from Lake Fryxell liftoff mats and glacier meltwater in Antarctica - MAT-05 | ecosystem: Environmental > Aquatic > Freshwater > Ice > Liftoff microbial mat | place...
ATTTGGTTCTTTCTCTGATGATTTTTTTACTGATGAAAGTGATATAGATTTGCTTGTTGAATTTGAAAGGCCAATCGGATGGAAATTCTTTTCATTAGAAATTTACCTTAAGAGTATATTTGGGCGGAAGATCGATTTAGTAACCAAAAATGCATTAAAGGAACAAATAAGGGATAGGATTTTAAAACAAGTTAAATACGTGTAATGTGAAGAAGGAAGATCGTGTCTACACAATGTTTCTTGATGATATTCAAACAGCTATGAGCCGGATTGCTTAATATATCGAAGGGTACGATTTCGAGCATTTTTAAAAGGATTACAAAACAGTTGACGCAGTAGGAATTTTGAAGTAATTGGTGAAGCAATGAGTCGGATTGAAAAACTGAATTCAACACTGAATATCTCAAGTAAAAGACAAATTATTAGTATGCGTAATCGGGTAATTCATGGTTATGATAAAATAGATAATGACATTATTTGGGGTACAATTGTAAGGCATTTACCAACATTGAAAATAGAAATCCAGAATTTCCTAAAATAGAAATCATCATGCCATACCATATGGAAGATATTGTTAATGCCTCTTTCTTATAATGACATTTTCGTATTATTGCACATCCCGTAAAACAAATAATAAACTGTATAATTGCCGGCGCAGTGACTTTGTCCGACTTTGGCATTAGTAATTTCATGTTCAAAAAATGCCTTCCTCATTCTTAAGATACCAAATAATTTGATCTTACACCAAGCAGTCATAACTATGAATTCAACCCCATCAAATACTCCCTGAAAGCCAAATAATCCGCTGCCATTTCTAAACTCACTTTCTCCTTTTTACCAAACTCTGCCAACTTCTCCGGGATTTCAATCGTATGTCCCAATGATTCTTCAACTGTTTTGCTGAATTTCGCGGGATGTGCGGTTTCCAGAAAAATGCCTGTATATCCTTTGTTTTCTGAAAGGAATTGCGAGAGTCCCATGTAGGCAGTAGCTCCATGTGGATCAGTTAAATATTTGTGCTTTTTGGAAACTTCAGAAATACATCTTTTTATCTCGGTGTCATTGTAGCTGTATCCAAGAATATCATTGGCAATTGCTTTATGGGAGTTTCCGTAGAGATCAAGTATTCGGGTGAAATTGCTTGGATCGCCTACATCCATTGCATTGGCAACGGTTGCCATTGAAGGACGGGCTGTGTATTTCCCTGTTCTTAAGTATTCGGGAACAACATCGTTAATATTGGTTGTGGCAATATACTGGTCAACCGGAAGTCCCATTTTTTTAGCAATGAGCCCGGATGTAATGTTTCCAAAATTCCCGCTGGGAACAGAAAATGCGAGCTTCCCGTAATTTTCCTGAAGTTGCCTGAATGCGTTAAAATAATAGAAACTCTGAGGGAGCAAACGTGCCAAATTTATGCTGTTAGCAGAGGTCAGCGTAAGTTTTGAATTTACTTCGGCATCTACAAAAGCTTCCTTAACCAATCGCTGGCAATCATCGAAACTGCCTTCAACCTCGAGAGCAGTAATGTTTTGTCCTAGTGTTGTGAATTGCTTTTCCTGCAAATAACTCACCAGTCCTTTTGGATAGAGAATATGCACTTTTATTCCCGGTACACCCAGAAATCCGTTTGCAACCGCGCTTCCAGTATCCCCACTAGTTGCAACCAGCACATGAATCTCGCTTTGATATCCCCTGGTAAAATAAGCAAGCATCTGGGCCATGTATCTGGCACCCACATCTTTGAAAGCCAAAGTAGGTCCATGGAACAACTCAAGACTATAAACAGAATCATGCACATTCACAAGCGGCGTCTCAAAATCGAGAGCCTCATCGTTTATCTTTTTTAGTTCGTTCAGAGGGATATCAGTGTGGAATAATGCAGAAGCAATTTCAAATGACAACTCGCGGAAACTTAATTTTTTTATGTTCGCAAAAAACTCTTTTGGCAATACAGGGATGCTCTGAGGCATGTAAAGACCTTTGTCGAGCGCAAGACCTTTGAATACAGCTTCTTTCAGATTAACCTGATGGTTTTTATTGCTGGTACTGTAATATTTCATCAGAATATAATTTATTTTTTAATGGTCTGACGCAGCCTCCATGCATCTGATTATGTTATTCCCGATAGCTATCGGGATGTGTACGTAAATACATGGAGGGTTCATTAATTTAGTCGATTAAACGTGTTCCTTGTCTGCTTACTTTTGAGATATATACTTTACATTCCAATCCGTTTTTTTCAAAGACTTCATGCATCAATGCACCTGCTTTTTTAGCGCTTTCGGTGTTGTCGGAAAGTGCAAAAACAGAGGGCCCTGAACCGGAAATATTTCCTCCCAAAGCTCCAGTTTCTGAAAGTCTTGATTTTATTTCGAGATACCCCGGAATCAGCGAAGCCCGCACAGGTTCTGCAATTACATCATGAAGGGAACGTCCTATAAGTTGATAATCGGAGGTTGTGAGTCCGGCTAAGAGTCCGGCAATATTTCCACATTGTTCAAGCGCTTTTTTAACGGAGATTTCCTTTGGGATCAGCTTCCGGCTTTCAGAAGTTTTAATTTCAATATTCGGATGTGCAACAGTACATATAAGCTCCTGGGGCGCGTCGATGCGGATAATATCGATTGGATCATAGTTGCGGATGAGGATAAATCCCCCGAAAAGAGCAGGCGCAACATTATCTGCGTGCACACTTCCGCTAGCTACAAATTCGCCTTTCATGGCAAATTGCAAAAGTTCCTTGTCTGTAAACGGGCGATTCAAAAGCTCATTAACGCCTACAACCGCTGCCGTACAGCTAGCTGCACTAGAGCCAATGCCACTTCCTGGATTGATTTTCGTTTCGAAAATAAGGTCGAATCCGGTTTTGCATCCCAATGCTTCAAGAAGGGCATAAACTGCAACACCAGAAACATTTTTTAAAGGATCTTCAGGGAGCATGGCACTGGAGTTGTTGATGATGCGGATAATCCCTTTATCATTGGGCTTTACAATCATAATATCGCCAGGCTGCTCAAGGGCAAATCCCATGAGATCAAAGCCGGGGCCGACATTTGAAATGGTAGCGGGTGCAAATATTTTTACGGATGATTTCATTCGTGGAAATTTCGTTGAGTAAAGTTCTTATAGTTCAATAATTTTCGCATATCTGTATTCGTCGCAGAAAGTATCATTTTTATATACAGCCTTTTTCAAAACTCCCTCGAGAATAAAGCCTGATTTCTCAAGTACACGGCGGGATGCATGATTATATTCAAAGACTCCAGCATATATTCTTGTCAAACCAAGTTGAGTAAAACCATAATCAACAATCTGTTTTACGGCTCTGGTTGCGATTCCTTTCCCCCAGTAAGGTTCGCCAATCCAGTAACCCAATTCAGCGCTTCGAATATATATATCCGTTTGTTTTACAAGTCCGATGCAGCCTGCCAATTCAGAGTTGAATTCAATGGCAAATGTGGAACAGGGATTTTCAGCCTGACACGATCTGATAAATTCTTCAGCGTTTTTAAGAGTGTAGGGGGAAGGGAAGATATCCCGCACATTATTCCATATATTCTTATTGTCGCATAATTCTGCCAATCGGGATTGATCCGAATCCAGAAACCCGCGTAATTTCAGAATATATTGACCGCTTGTGTTCACAGTTGGTTTATTAATTTATTTCCCATTAAAAAAATTAAACTGCTTTTCACCAAATTCAGTAAGACTCTTTAATTTCAGATCGGCAATAGCAAAACGCGGGTCATCGAAATGCTTTGGATCAGGAACTGCTATGGCCATCATCATAGCCGATTTTGCAGCCAGTAATCCGTTGAAAGAATCTTCAAAAGCCAGGCATGTGGTAGCTGGAACGTGAAGCTTTTTTGCTGCATTGATATACACTGCAGGATGAGGCTTTCCAAATTCTTCGAATTCAGCTGAATGAATAATATCGAAGTGTTCATGTAGCGTGAACTTATCAATAAAAGTATCAATAAGAAACATAGGAGAAGAGGACGCAAGAGCCATTTTCAAACCAGATTTCTTAAAGAGATCTAATACTTGCATTGCGCCATTCATCAGCGTTGCGCTGGAGAGGTAATATTTGCGCATTCCTTCGTTGAATTCTTTTTCTGTCTTTTCAAAATCAGGATCCGGCCATGGTTTTATATGATACCAGTATTTAATGAGTTCGATGCTTCGCAATCCGAGAGTTTGTTTTTGGTGTTCGGGTTTTGCATCAATTCCCATTTTTTTCACAAAATCTCTTTCCATCCTCTGCCATTCTGGCTCGGTATCTATCAGTAAACCATCCATATCGAATATTGCAGCTTGAATCATTTATTTTGAATTAAACGTTTGCAATTCTAATGATATCCGCAAAAACTCCTGCGGCTGTAACGGCTGCTCCGGCACCATATCCTCTGATAATCATCGGCCAGTCTTTATACCGTTCTGTAGTGATCATGATGATGTTATTGCTGTCGGCCAGTGCGTATGCAGGATGCGAGCTGTCGACTTCAAGCAGTTCGATCGAAGGTTCCCCATGTTCGAGTCGCGCAAAGAACCTCCATTTTTTCCCCTGAGATTCCAGTTTTTTTCTACGCAATTCAAAATCAGCATCAAGTTTTTCCAGTTGTTCCCAGAAATTCTCCTGCGTTCCTTCGAAACAGGAATCCGGCAGAAATCGTTTCATTTTCACATCTTTATCTTCAATCCCGTAACCGGCTTCCCTTGAAAGTATAAGTAGTTTTCGCATAACATCGAGGCCACTCAGGTCAATCCGGGGATCGGGTTCTGAAAAGCCTTTCTCCTGAGCCATTTTAACAGCTTTGCTTAAAGGGATTTCTGCACTTATTGTGTTGAAAATAAAGTTCAGAGTTCCTGATAAAACGGCCTCCATCTTATAAATATGATCACCGCTTTTTATAAGGTCATTGATGGTATTGATAATCGGAAGTCCTGCGCCAACATTGGTTTCGTAAATAAACTTAACGCCTGTTTTCCTTGCTTTTTGCTTCAGCGCCAGGTAATTCGAATATTCCGAGGAACAGGCGATTTTATTTGCAGTAACCACTGAAACATATTTATCAAAAAGACGGTCGTATAGTCCTGCAATCTCCTCACTTCCTGTACAATCGATGAATACTGAGTTTCTGAGGTTGAGATCGGCAATTTTTTGAAGCATAATTTCCATATTCGTTGCTTCACCGAGTTTTTCGAGTTCCTCAGCATAGTTCTTCAGGTTAATTCCTTCTTCCCTGATCAGCATTTTTTTGGTGCGGGCAATTCCAACAAGGTTAATTTTTAGATTGTGTTCTTTCATTAAAATACCTTGTTGCTGACTTATCTGTCTTAGCAAATCCCGGCCAACCGTACCTAATCCCACTAAGAAAAGATGCAATTCCTTATAATGCGAAAGGAAAAAACCTTCGTGGATCACATTTAGGGCTTTTTTCAGTTGCTCTTTTCTGATTACTACGGAAATATTCAGCTCAGAAGAGCCTTGTGCTGTGGCAATTACGCTTATACCGTTTCTCCCAAGGGAAGTAAAAAGAGTGGCTGAAATTCCCGGAGTATTTTTCATTTTTTCTCCGACAATTGCGATGATGGAAAGGTGCTTTTCAACCTCCATTTCAATAATTTTCTTATACTTCATCTCCACCTGGAACTCTTCTAGGATAGACTCTTCGGCTATTTCGGTGTCGCCAGGAGCGATGGCAAAACTTATGGAATACTCCGATGATGCCTGGGTAATAAGTATGATATTTACTTTTCTGCTTGCAAGGGCAGTAAACAAACGCTTTGAAATACCCGTAACTCCCGGAAGTCCACTTCCCTCAATGGTGATCATGGTAATGTCGTCCATGGATGAAACTCCCTTGATAAGGCTATCAGAAAGATTCTCCGGCTCTTTGGATATAAGGGTTCCGGGAACAGTGGGATTAAAAGTATTCAGAATTTTTATTGGGATATTTTTCTGATAAGCGGGATGCAAAGTAGGAGTGTAGATAACTTTTGCTCCAAAATGTGAAAGTTCCAGCGCCTCAGCATAACTTAAATGTTCGATAGGGTATGCTTTGGTAACTTTTTTGGGATCTGCTGTCATAAAACCGTCAACATCAGTCCATATTTCAAGGATTTCAGCGTTTATGGCTCCGGCAATAATGGCAGCAGTATAATCGGAACCTCCGCGACCCAAAGTGGTGATATCTCCTTTTTCATTGGCCGCAATGAAGCCGGGTGCAATCACGATGTCCTTTAGTCCGTCGAGTTCTTCAAAGATCAGTGCGTTGGTGCGGTCGAAATCGACCTGAGCATTCCCAAACTGACTATCAGTGCGAATAAAATTCTGCATATTCACACAGTGCGAATCTTCAATGATATTGCTGATGATAAAAGAGGAAAGTCTTTCGCCAAAGCTCAGAAGATGATCCTGTGTTTTTGGGGTAAGATCGGCGAGCAGATAAACTCCATATAACAGATCCTTAAAATCGTGGATTAGCAGGTCGAGATAGCGTTTCACTGGCTCTTTTTTTGCCTCCGGAATAAGCTGATCAACGACTTCGATGTGACGGTTATAAATAGTTTCTATACCTTTTTCATACGATTTATCCCTGATGCTTGCCAGCATGCTGGTTGCAATTATTTGATCGGTTATCCCTTTAAATGCAGAAACCACCACCACACAGGGTTTTGGTTGTTCAGAAACAAGTCTTTTTACCTCCTTAATAATTTCGGGGGATCCTACGGACGAACCGCCAAATTTTAGAACTTTCATTTACTTCTGTTTTATAAATTTGCTGATCTGCACTAAACTTTTTTTATTTAAAATATCTGTCAGAGTGCATATCAAACTAAAAAACTGGGTTAAAAAAAAAGGGGCAACAGCCCCTTTTTCAAATATATAAATATTTTGAAGGGCACGACCTATGCGCTCTGTGTGGTCATGTCCCTATCCACTTTCTTAATTAAACCCTGTAATACTTTACCAGGACCAACCTCAGTAAATGAAGTAGCGCCTCCGGCTATCATATTGATCACGGTTTGTGTCCAACGAACTGGTGAAGTCAGCTGGCCAACAAGGTTTTTACGAATATCGTCAGGATTGCTGTAAGCAAGGGCATTCACGTTTTGGTAGACCGGACAAATGGGTTTACTGAAGTGTGTTGCTTCGATAGCTGCAGCAAGCTCTTTACGCGCTGGCTCCATCAGAGGTGAATGAAATGCTCCACCCACAGCAAGTTTCAGAGCTCTTTTGGCTCCCTTTGCAGTAAGCGCCTCAATGGCAAGATCAATTCCTTTTATTGAACCGGAGATAACAATTTGCCCGGGACTGTTATAATTTGCTGGAACAACGATATCTTTAATCGAAGCACAGACTTCTTCAACAACTGAGTCATCAAGACCTAGGATAGCAGCCATTGTGGAAGGTTCAGCCTCGCAGGCTTTTTGCATGGCAAGCGCACGCTTGGAAACAAGTACAAGCCCGTCTTCAAAAGAGAGCGTCTGATTTGCAACCAATGCTGAGAATTCACCTAATGAGTGACCCGCAACCATATCGGGTTTAAATTGATCACCCAGTGTTTTTGCAAGTATAACAGAATGAAGAAAAATTGCCGGCTGAGTAACTTTTGTCTGACGGAGATCCTCATCGGTTCCTTCAAACATCAGTTTGGTGATCTCAAAGCCCAGAATCTCATTAGCACGGTCAAATAATTTCCGCGCAACTTCATGAGTTTCATAAAGATCCTTACCCATTCCAACAAACTGAGCTCCCTGTCCGGGAAAAACAAATGCATTCATTTGAACTAAATTAAAGAATTGCAAAAATAGTCAGATATCTTATAAAAACTAAGAATTAGGGGTAAAAATTGTTAGGATTGTAATCATTTGACTTAAAATTAGTGATAATTATAAAATCATTATCAGGGATTTAATTTTTTAACCCTACATTCACCCCAGCTTGGTATGCCCCTCTTGTAAGCATACCATCTAATTTTGGGAAAAGGGTAGGCACATTTAGACCGGCCATGCCTGCACCTGACAATGCCCCCGACCCAATCCCTACATAAGTACTGGGGCTGCTCCAGTTCCAATCGGCTGGTTTCATTGGGTTATCGGCGGTAAAAAAGTTTGCCTGCATACCACCGAAGTAAGCCATGGCGAATATAATTATTGCATCGTCAACGCCAAATACTTCACCTGAAGGATCAGTATAGATTAGCGCCTCCATTCTCTTTATAAACTGCACTAAATCTCTGGTTATCTACTCCATAGGTTAAAGTAAGTACTTTATTAATGCTACCTGTTTCAGTTATGGTGGCCACTTTACCAATACCTGTATAAGTTATATCATGGGAAGGACTACCCAAATTCTGATTTAAATTTTCCAAACGATGATTACTATTACTTTGGTAGCTATAGAATCCGGCATCAGATTTACTTTCAATTCTATCATTTACTCCAGTTTGATATGTCATACTCAAAGTTTGCAAACCTCCTTTTGTAACAGTTAATAGTCTATTAACTCCATCATAAGTGAAATCCTCTCGAAATCCATTCCAAACATTACTGAATAGTACTTTTCTTCCCTGTAAACCAGTTGCTGTTTGTTGTTATTATAATAGTCATAATCTATTACATTTGGAACAGATTTTCCTATCATTCTTTTTTCTGTATCATAAGTATAGGTAATTCCCTCATGTTTCATTATGAAGTCTATCTGATCACCGCTGCCAGCGGTGCAGTTGCCACTAAAGCAGGTCCAGGTCCCAGTCTTTGGATATACCTGGCAAAAATGTTCGAGACCAAAAACCAGGTTGGCCTACGCCGGCCATTAAAAACAAAGCAATGGAAGCAATCAGACAAATATTGGATGTGAAAAACAACTCCCTGATCATCAGCCTCCCGGATGGTTTCAAGGCCACCAAAGTAGAAGTCATCGTGCTGCCTGTAGAGGAAAAACCAAAATCACCAAGTATTGCCGGGCTCAGGGGCAAGTTAAAACTCTCGGGCGCACAGTACAAGGATTTTCAAAACGATGTCAAAGATTCTCGCGAAGGATGGGAAAAGAATATCTGATCGACACAAATGCTGTTATAGACTACCTGGACAATAAATTGCCCGGCAAGGCAAATGAACTTATTGACGGGATGGATTCCAAAATTTCGGTGATTACCCGGATGGAACTTCTTTCATGGTCTGGAGCAAGCAAACAACAGACCCTTGTCCTTAACGGATTTATAAACGCCACACAAGTTTTTGCCCTGGAAGAACCCGTGATTCTTAAAGCAATCGATATCCGGAAAAACCATAAAACCAAACTGCCCGATGCCATTATCGCAGCTAGGACTTTGAAAAGTTCAGGAACTTGAGGTGATAAGATTTGTATTTGTCATAAATTTCTCCCCCTTTGTCCAGTTACTGAAATTCTCAGAGGTAAGAGTGGTAAACAAAGCACCACCAGCAGCTCCCGAGCCAGAAGGAAGAAATGCGGCTTAACTGAAAATGGAAAATGTATAATACTGATGAACAAACATATAGAAATCAAACGGGGCTGTTAGCCCCTGAAAATAAAAGAGTTAAAATAAGTGCGAAAATTGAGTGAGTTATTATTTAGATGAATATACTTTCAGACATAATAGACGAAAATCAAAAAGCAGGGGATTACTTTTTCAAAAACTAATTGAACAAGGAGTCGTACATGTACCTGTTGAATATAAACTAATTAAGAGTATGTGACATGTGCATACCCCAGATCACTTTAATTCATTCAAGTATATTCCAGGGTTAATGCCAGAAGATTTCAGATCAGGATAACTTCGAACCAATCAAATGAATAAACTCTTCCCTGGTTTTAACATTATTCAGAAAAGCTCCTGTGAATGCTGAAGTGGTAGTAACAGAATTTTGTTTCTGAATCCCTCTCATAACCATGCAAAGGTGTTTAGCCTCAATAACAACGGCTACTCCAATCGGATTCAGTGTATCCTGAATGCAATTAAGTATTTCGGTTGTAAGTCGCTCCTGAACCTGAAGTCTGCGAGAATATGCCTCTGCAACTCTTGCTATTTTGCTAAGTCCCGTGATATACCCATTGGGGATATAGGCAATATGGGCTTTTCCGAAGAAGGGCAGGAGATGGTGCTCACACATGGAGAAAATCTCAATATCTTTTACAATAACCATTTGCTGATACTCCTCCTTAAACATAGCCGATTTGAGTATCTCTGCAGGATCCACGCCATATCCATGTGTAAGGTACTGCATAGCCTTAGCAACTCTTTCGGGAGTTTTGGCCAGACCTTCGCGATCGTGGTCTTCAACTAATCCTTCTAAAATCTGCCTGTAATTATCAGACAATTGTTTTGTCAGTTCAACGTTATAACTGTCTATTCTTTCGTAATTGTTTTCCCCATCGAAAACGCCGTTACTTTTTTTCATTTCAGTTTAATTACCGTAATATTCAACAAAATTATTTTCAGTTTCCTGTAGCTTAACGCAATGCAAATCAATGCCTATCTGTTTAAGATGTGGCTCAATTTCCTTCCAGATTCCAATTGCCAGATTTTCAGTTGAGACCATTTTCCCTTGCATGAAATCCACTTCAATATTAATATTTTTATGGTCTACTTTGGCGATAATTGTATCTCTGATCAATGAGCCCAAAAGTTTCAGATCCACCAAGTAACCAAGTTCAGGATTTACCTCTCCCTTTACAGTGATCCATAAATCGTAATTATGTCCGTGCCAGTTGGGATTTGCGCACCCACCATAAAAAGAAACGTTCTTTTCTTCAGACCATTCAGGGTTGAAAAGCCTGTGTGCTGCGCTAAATCGTTCTCTTCTAGTTATAAAAACCATGAATTAAAATATTTTAAATTTAAGGTATTTAAATACTATTTTTGACCCTGATTTGATATAGTAATTAAAAGATTTTTTTATGATTGAATGATTTAGGTCAAAGTTATTGTTTTATCAACGATGAGCAAATAAATCTTTTTCTGTAGCTTCCATATTCCAATACAAAATAGTATATGAAAATTCTTCTGATCAGCGCAACCTACAAAGAAGTTGAAGCTGTGGTTGCAACACTGGAAACCCGAAAATGTTTGGAAAAGAATTTTTTCAGGGGATTTGTGGGAAGAAGTCTTGTCGATGTTTTAATTACTGGAATCGGAGCCGTTGCTACTACAGAAGTTTTAACCCAGAGGATTGTAAATTCGAATTACGATATTGCTCTGAATGCAGGCATTTGCGGGAGTTTTAATAAAGATTTAAAAATTGGAACGGTAGTAAATATTATTTCGGAAATTTGGGGAGATCTCGGAGTTGAGGATCATGAAAATTTTCTTGACCTTTTTGATCTGAAAATGATTATTGCTGGGGATAAACTCTTTACCGACTCGAAAATGATAAATCAGGGAAGCCCGTATTCTGGGTATCTTGATCATTTAAAACAGGTAAACGGAATCACTGTAAACAAATCCCATGGAAATGCTGCAAGTATCGAAAAATGCATTCAGAAATATAATCCGGATGTTGAAAGCATGGAAAGCGCAGCAATATTCAGCCTTTGTATTTCAAAGGGAATAAATTTCCAATGCTTGAGAAGTATTTCTAATTTTGTCGAGCCCAGAAATCGCGCAAACTGGGAAATAGAAAAAGCCATTCAGAATCTAACTAAAGAAATAAATAAATTTATCAGTGTCGTCTGCAAATAAGATACAGCTTGCCTTTTCAACATGTCCGAATGATACCTTTATGTTCGGATCGCTGGTATTGGGCCATACTGACTTCAATCCTTCCGGCTTTGATCTCATAATGAAAGACATTGAGATTCTCAATACCATGGCGGCAGATCACAAAACCGACATTAGTAAAATCAGCTTTGCATCCTATCCTTTTATCGCAAAAGACTACCAGATCATTAGTTCGGGAAGCGCATTGGGATATAAAAACGGTCCTATCCTTGTTAGCAGGAAAAAAGTTTATCCCGATGAAATTAAAGATCTTCATGTGGCAATTCCCGGAAAGCTTACTACCGCAAATCTGTTGCTTGAAATATTATTTCCTGAAGTAAAAAGAAAATCGGTCTTTATCTTTTCGGATATTGAAGATGTTGTAATGGATAATGAATGTGATGCGGGATTAATCATCCACGAAAATCGTTTTACCTATCAGAAAAAGGGATTGTTGCAGATTGCCGATCTTGGTGAATTATGGGAAAAAGAGTTCGATATGCCAGTTCCTTTAGGCGGAATTGTTGTAAAACGCAAACTTCCTTATTCTCAGAAAAAAGCATTTGAAAAAGCTTTATCGGCAAGCATTGGTATGGCTTTTAAAAATCCCGATCCAATCTGGTCATTTATTAAAAAGAATGCAAAGGAAATGGATGATGAGGTAATTCAGGCGCACATTGACTTGTATGTGAACGATTTTTCAATTGACCTCGGAGATAAGGGAAAAGAGGCCATTAGATTATTGCTTAACAAAGGAGCAGAGAAAGGAATTTTGCCGGTAATCCCAGAAGATATTTTTCTGACATAAATTCTCAAGCTGGAGTTAAAACAAAAGCGCAGTATTAAAAATTGGGTATCAATGCCCCGAAAAATTTAAAAATTCAACGGATGATTATTATTACAGGTGCGGCAGGTTTTATCGGTAGCAATCTACTGGAACGCCTTAACAATGAAGGATTTACTGACCTTGTGCTTGTGGATGATTTCTCTCAGAAACAAAAAGAGTTTAATTACCTTGGGAAAAAATATTCCGCACTTATAAACAGAGATGATTTTATTCCATGGCTTCGTGAGAACCAGCGTTTGGCAGAATTTGTCTTTCACCTTGGTGCCCGCACAGATACTACAGAATTTGATGTCAAAGTATTTGATAAACTGAATCTCAATTACTCTAAAGCTGTTTGGAATACCTGTGCCGAATTTGGAATCCCTCTTGTATATGCATCATCTGCTGCAACTTATGGAGCGGGAGAATTGGGTTATAGCGACTCCCACGAAATTATTCCAAGACTTAAACCACTTAATCCATATGGCGAATCGAAAAACAATTTCGACAAGTGGGTACTGGAGCAGAAAAAAACTCCATCATTCTGGGCAGGACTCAAGTTTTTTAATGTTTACGGACCTAATGAGTACCATAAAGGACGGATGGCATCGGTAGTTTTCCATGCCTTTAAGCAAATTAGTGAAACCGGCAAGATGAAAATGTTTCGTTCTCATAAGCCTGAATATAAAGATGGAGAGCAGTTGCGCGATTTCATTTATGTGAAAGACGTGGTTGATATTATGTATTTTTTCCTTCACAACCGTAAAAAATCTGGTATTTACAATACCGGGACCGGAAAAGCTGAGACATTTCTTGAACTGGTTACCGAAACATTTAGAGCAATGAATATAAAGCCGGTCATCGAGTTCATCGACACACCGCTTGACATCCGGGATAAATACCAATATTTTACCCAGGCTGAAATGACTAAATTGAGAGCTGCCGGATACATCAGTCACCTGCGCGTTCTAGCTGAAGGGGTTTCTGAATATGTTGGGGAGTACCTGAATAAAAAGAAGTAAAACATTTTCAAGCAGACCTTGGGTCTCGATACACCTTAAGAACTGGTTCCTTCAGAAGACCATTTGATGTCCCACATCTCTTTGTCATTTCGAATGCAGCGAAGCGGAATGAGAAATCTGTTTTGGATTAGAAATGTGGTAAAATTTTGAAAGAGAATTAATAGCCGGTATTCCTTATCCCAAAGAAATCCAATACATTTATGGAGGTGTTGTGAGGTATTTAAGCTTTCGTCCAATTCAATTGTTGCAAATCTAAAATAATAGTTATCTTTGACGTTAGTAATGTAAAACAGCAGTATGATTATTTCTTTCGGTACAAAGGACGCTGAAAAAATCGGGGAAGGTGAAAAAGTTAAGCGAATTCCAATTGAAATACAAAATATTGGTCGCAGAAAACTTAGGATGCTTAATAACTCGCAAAAAATTGCAGACCTTAGAATTCCACCTTCGAATAGATTAGAAAAGCTCGCAGGTAAAGGGAAAGATACTCACAGTATTCGAATTAATGATCAATGGAGAATTGTTTTCAGATGGGAAAACAATCAAGCTACAGAAGTTGAGATTATTGATTATCATTAATGAAAAAAACATCGAAATGGAAAAATTAAGAAACATACACCCAGGTGAAATTCTCTTGGAGGAATTTTTGATTCCTATGGAAATTTCTGCTTATAGATTATCGAAAGATTTGGAAATCCCTCAAACAAGAATTTCTCAGATTTTAAAAGCAAAGCGAAGAATTACTGCTGATACTGCATTAAGATTAAGTTCTTATTTTGGAAATTCAGCAAAATTTTGGCTCGGCTTACAGGACGATTTTGATATTGAAGAAGAAAAGAAAACTAAAATTATGGTTTTTGAGAAAATTCAAAAAGTTAGACTGAAAAACACCCCACAACCAGCGGTATAACCAATGCCTTGCTCTTAATTAAAATTACGTTTTTTGTATATATTATGTCCTGTCAAGTCTATCACCTGTCAGGTATAAAGTTTTAACTGATGATAAATAAGGAAAGTGGCGAAGTAAATAAAGTGGTTTTGATGGCTGTTACCATGACATCAAATTTTTTTAATCCACTAATGGGAGCCGCAGTAAATATTGCCTTGCCCAAAATAAGCGGAGATTTATCTTTAGATGCCGTTGCAATGAGTTGGGTGACCATGGCTTATTTACTCACATCCGCAGTCTTTCTGGTACCTCTGGGAAAAATCGCCGATATATGTGGGAGAAAGAAATTATTCCTTTATGGAAACACATTCCTGGCACTTGCATCATTCCTTTGTGCAGTGGCGCCTTCAGGAGCTTTTTTAATTTCCGCAAGACTTCTTCAGGGCATCGGAAGTGCAATGATGTTTAGCACCAGCATGGCAATCGTGATATCGGCATTTCCTCCGCAAGACAGAGGCAAAGTAATTGGGTTAAACGTATCAGCAGTTTATGTGGGCTTGTCGGCAGCTCCTGTTTTAGGCGGACTGCTTACCGAAATGCTGGGATGGAGATCATTGTTCTATATTAATGCTACAGTATTTTCCATAATGAGTATGGTGATTTTTTACAAAATTAAAGCGGAGTGGATTGAAGCTGAAAATGAAAAATTCGATTGGAATGGCACTATAATTTATATGCTATCCATGACTTCCTTGATGTATGGGTTTTCCAAATTACCGGATACAAAAGCGATAATCCTGACCCTTAGCGGAATTGTAGGTCTATTTATTTTTGTGAAGGTGGAGATAAAAAATCCGTTTCCCGTGCTTAACATGAAATTATTTATTGAAAACAAGGTATTTGCGAGTTCAAATTTGTCAGCTTTTATTAATTATGCAGCAACTTTTGCAGTTAGTTTTGTACTAAGTCTTTATCTCCAGTATGCAAAACACCTGTCGCCAAAGGAAGCAGGTATGGTGCTCATTACTCAACCGGTGCTAATGGCGCTGATTGCAATTTATTCCGGCAGATTGTCGGATAAAATTAACCCTCGTTGGCTGGCTTCTTCTGGAATGGCAATCAGCGTTGTTGGTTTGTTTTTACTGGCATTCCTTGAAGTGGATACAAGCTTAAGTTTTATAATATTTGCGCTCGCAATTCTGGGTTTAGGCTTCGGGTTGTTTTCCTCTCCAAATACCAACATGGTAATGAGTTCGGTTGAACGTAGGTTTTATGGCGTGGCTTCAGCTACAGTGAGTACCATGCGAACAACCGGAATGATGTTCAGCATGGCAATCGCCTCACTTTCAGTGCATGTGTTTGTTGGTAATCAAAAAATCAATGATTCAAATATTGATAGATTCATTCATAGTTCAAAACTGATTTTTCTGGTATTTACATTACTTTGCATAGCAGGAGTTTTCTCTTCACTTGTTGGAAAAAAGGAATTATGAGCCTGATGCAGAAACTCTACAATAGTAAACCTTAGTCTATAGAGCGATTGTTTTTTCCATAAAAAAAACTTAATATTGTTTGCAATTTAAAAAATCCACAATGGATAAGACGAGCCTGTACATTCAGAAAGTAATTGTTTTATTTCTGATATCTACTATTGGAGTATTTCTCTACCCTTTCATAAAGATTTATTTTTTACTTCCGGCACTGTTTTTTACGCTTGCCTTTCTTGTTTCTGCAATTACTGGACTAAAGCCCGATTTCCTTTTCGGAATTGCTAAAGCAGATGATTTTTTAAATAAAAAGGCTGGTTTTTGGGTATTATTTAAATGGATTTTAGTTCTGTTTGGACTCATTTATGACTTTATTGCATGGACAATCTTCGGTGTTTATGTACTTTTTACAATCATATTGGATCTTATTCTACTGATTAAGACAGTATTATTTTGGATTTTTCACGCCATTCTATGGCTTTTTAAGCAATTTGTACCTCCGCTGGTTTTTATTTTTAAGATGAAAATCCACTACATATTTCGCTGGATCTGGTGGATTTATAAGCTTAGCTTTTCGAACATTGGAATAAGCATTAACCGGAATTTTTATTTCATTTCTTTAACGGGCACTGTGCTGATGCTATTTGTAATGCTACTGTTCTACGGAGCTGGATTATTAATAGGAATCTCTGAAATATTTGTCGTAGGTGCTGTATTCGCTGTTCTTCCCTTGGTATGGAGTTATGGTGAAATTTCTTCATTGAGATTTCAGCAAACCGAATCTGACTCCTATCAGCATATAAGAAGCAGATTCGGAAGTGGATTTGATGCCGTAAAAGCTGTGTTAAGCTATTTTGTCGTTTTTCTTATCCTTGCATTAACTGAAGTGTTTTTTAATATCCTAGGTTGGATTCCCCAGGTTGGATTTAGTTTCATGGGATTGGCTCTAAATATCAATACTCTTGCTTCCCTAATACTTATTTTTCTATTTGTAATACTTCTTTTCGCAAAGCTAATAATGCCACCTCATGTCGTGTACCATAAAGATTTTAATGCAGACATAAACGGTAGTCTGGTTTTTTTAGGGGTAATAGGCAAGCGCTTTCTGAGATATATAGTTTCTTTTGTTCCAACAGGCTTCTTTGGTGCCCTGATCATGGTTATTCCAGCATTTATAGTTTTTCTCTCCATTTTACTCACACTTAATATAAAGAATTCTATACTCGATACTCGCATATCCATTCTCAATCAAAGGCATGGAGTTTTAGAAGGTATTCCCAGGTACCAAACAGAGAAAGAAATCAAGAGGCTTGCATATTATAAGGATTTTCCTAAAAATGTAATTGCTGATTTTGGAGGATTAAAATTCTTGAGCAAAGATGTTCAGAACCTAAAAAAGAATATTCTCCAGAGAGAAAAAGAAATGGCTTCTCTCAGAATAGAATTTACTTCGGTTATTGATTCCCTTGATAAAAAGAGAGAAAGCCTCAAATCCCTTCCCATGGCTGATAGTTCTTCAAAAATCCAACTGACACAAATTGAGATACTCCGACACACAAGGCTCGATACTTTTAGCAAATGGGAGCAGGATGGAGAATACAGCATCAGTAAAATGAAAGTTGACCTTTCAGATAAACAGGGATTGACGGCGCAATTACCTGTGGTTTTTCTGCTGACTATTATCTGGCTTTCATTTTTCATGGGATTAGTAGTAGCATTTCTGGTTTCATATCTTGGGAATGTATATTTCGAGTTATACAATTTTAAAGAAGACAATAAGCCCACATATTTTAATCAGGTACTTTCGGAAATCAACGCTAAAGATCGAAACCAGCCATTGCTTGGATTTACTCTAATCTTCTTTTTTGTTGCAGCTCTTTTATATTTTGTGAAGATCAAAGAATTTTTAGCACTTTGTTTAGTTAATTGTGGGCTTCTATAAATTTGAACCAGAATTGACTTCAATTGTTCCCTATTTCATGGATATGATCCAAAAATCCAAAAATCCTAGTCCCAATTGATTATCTTTGCATTAAAATTCACTGTAAACTATAATGGCACTTCTGATTTTTTATTTGTTGCTCGCCCTGATCGTATCTTTTACTTGTTCAGTTATGGAGGCCGTTTTGCTCACTGTACCTGTTTCCTTTATCGATGTAAAGATAATTGAAGGTCATAGTTCAGCCCAGTTACTCAAAAGGCTTAAACAAAATCTTGATAAACCTCTTTCTGCTATCTTGTCAATTAACACAATTTCTCATACCGTTGGTGCCGCAGGTGTTGGCGCTCAGGCTGTTGTTGTATTTGGAGATGCGTATGTCGGAATAGTATCGGGCATTCTCACACTTCTCATTCTGGTTTTTTCAGAAATAATACCTAAAACTATTGGAACTAGCTATTGGAGGGAATTGGCTTTGATATCAGGCCGTATCATTAACGGTATGATTATAGTTGCATATCCGTTGGTTATAATTTCGGAGTTTATAACCCGTTTTTTTTCTAAGGAAGCCGGAGATCAGACCATAAGCAGGGAAGAGGTTTCTGCAATGGCCAATATTGGCACGAAAGAAGGCGTATTTGAAGAAAAAGAAAATAAAATTATTCAGAACCTCATCAGACTCAGGGATGTTAATATCGATAGCATTATGACGCCCAGAGTTGTTGTTTCCCTTGCGGAGGAAAATATGAGTTTGGAAGAGTTTCTTAAAAACAAATCATTTATTCATTATTCCAGAATACCAGTTTTTTCAGAAAACAGAGATAATATTACAGGGTATATTTTTCGACAAATGGTGTTCGAAAAACTTGCCGCTGATGAAACAAACATTAAGCTGAAAGATATTCGGAGAAACATTGTTGTTGCACATTCTCATCAGCCTGTATTAAGTGTTTGGGAAATGCTTCTGGACAGGAAAGAACACATTGCACTTGTTGTAGATGAATATGGTGGTATGGATGGAATTGTTACCATGGAGGATATTATTGAATCGCTGCTAGGTCTTGAAATTGTTGATGAAACAGACCGCGTAAGGGATATGCAACAATTTGCCCGCGATCGCTGGAATGAAAGGAAAGCCAAATATAATATCCTAGAATAAGGAATGTTAATCGGTACGCGTTGTGATATTGAAATCTTAGTCAAAATGCCAGACAAGCCCCTCACTCTTGGGGGAGAGCCTGTCCCGAACTCGGGAGGTTGGGGAGGGGCAAGAAATATTGAATCTGATTACTTTGCAACTATATTCTCAATCTCTTTATTATAGCAGAATGCATTATCAGATTAGCATTTTAATTCTTTTTCATCGAATTCCCAATCTGATACCCAATAAGCCTGTCGTACCTCGAACTGCTTCCCCTGTGATAAACAAGAATTAAATAGTCGTTTTCAGTTTCGTAAAAATTTCCCTCGGTAATTGAAGCATCTCCTGCAATTTTACCATGCTGAAGATATTCGTATCGGTAATTGTAATATCCTTGTTTTAATAAAAGACTCAGTTCATACGATTTTGTCTCGAAATTGAATTTCATTTTGTTATTTGAGGAATACGAAGACCCGCTAAGAGCTCCCATCACATAAAAATCTCCATCAATCATTGGCGCATCCAAGGGCAGTGAGAAATTTACATTTACATAATCAGCATTAGTATCATCTTTGTCTTCTTCTTGAATTTCCACAAAATATTTGCCATTTAAATCCTCTTCGTAAAAATATCTTCCGCCTGCTTTGATTGGGTCAGGAAATAGATCCACATTAAAAATTCCTTCTGAATATTCAATGCTTTTAATGTATGGACTTTGGTATCTCATACTTTTAATATCAAACCAACGATACTCATTTCCCGCAAGAAAAATGTTCTCCATCTGAAAGGTATATTCCAGAATCCCGTTTTTATCAAAAAGCGGCTCAAGATTCATTATAGATTGATCCCAGCGCCCGTTTTGGAGTACGGCAACCAAAACCTCGTTGTAGGGATTATCAATCTGGTAAGATCCTGATTCTACTGAAAAATTCACTTCATGACTGTTGTTCCTGTACATTGAAAGTATTGGACGGTCAACACTAGCTGTAACATTTACCTGAGCTTCTGAAATCATGAATTTCTTTATGAATGCAATCTTTGTTTCATCCATATCTTCAAAAACTATTAATGCATAATTCCCTGAAATGAGAAACCCGAAATCATCATTAGGAAGCTTAAGAGTGTAATGAATATAGCTAACATAAGTATTGAAAGACATGGAATAATCAGTAATCTGTGAAGGAAGAAAACCATCAGTATAATCACCTTCATTGATTAATGAGGGAGTCCAGTCGAAATTGCAATGAACAATTTTGTAATAGTAATTTGCGATATCACTGCTGATATCATCGAAGCTAAGTTCAAGAGCCAGTTCACTATTCAAATCAATTATCGGGTAACTGAGCTTCCATCCATCACGGTATAGCTGAACAGTATGAATACTCGGTTTATAAATACCTTCAGTAACAGGTAGCCCGTATTCCGGCACATTTCCAGATACATTTGAAAAAAAGCAAAAAAGCGAAAATAAAAAAAGTATAATTATGCGAACTGTTTTCATGTCAGATTGTTATTCGATTAACAGCGTCTGAGTAACGCAAAATCGACATATAAAATTATTATTTTTTGTTAAATTCTGAGAGCCAAGTTTTAAAGATATAAGGTATTTTGGGCTTTTTATGCCGCCCAAAAACAATGCCAGAAATACCACATATATATTTTTATAGATAAATGAATTATTAGTTTGCCAATATTCAAATTTAGCTATTTTTGTGCGTTATTATATTAACAATAAATTTTTTCAAATGTCCGAAATTATCAAGATCAAACGAGGTCTGGATATTAAACTTCAGGGAGAAGCACAAAAGTCTGTTATAAAAGCAGATTCTTCAGGTTTGTATGGTATTAAACCTACCGACTTTATTGGACTTATTCCTAAGCTTAATGTTAAGGCGGGCGACGAAGTAAAAATTGGAAGCCCTTTGTTTTCCGATAAAAATCGTCTGGAAGTAAAGTTTGTTTCTCCTGTTTCCGGTAAGGTTGTTGATGTAAGCAGAGGAGATAAAAGAAAGGTACTCGCCATAATTGTGGAATCAGATGGAAAAAATGAATATGTGAAATTTGAATCGTCTGATCCTGTAGGTTTATCCCGCGAAAAAATTACAGAAACCTTGTTGGAAAGCGGTGTTTGGCCTTTCCTCAGACAAAGACCCTATAATACCATTGCAAATCCTCAACATAGTCCAAAATCAATTTTTATTTCTGGCTTCGACAGTTCTCCTTTGGCGCCGGATCTTGATTTCCTGATGAAAGACCTCGAAAAGGAATTCCAGACTGGAATCAATGCGCTAAAAAAACTTACAGATGGGAAAATTCACCTGGGACTTCCTGCTGGAGCGGCTGCCTGCGCTGCGTTTACCAAAGCATCCAATGTTGAAGTGCATTATTTTAAGGGCCCACATCCTGCTGGAAATGTAGGGATACATATTCATCATGTTGATCCTATTAATAAAGGAGATATAATTTGGACAATTAGTCCTCAGGATGTAGCTGCCATTGGTAAACTTTTCCTCGAGGGAGTTTATTCTAATACTCTTACTATTGCAATCGCCGGATCAGAAGTTAGTAAGCCTGCGTATTATCAGATTATCAGAGGTGCCGCAATATCCAATCTTACAAAGGAGAATGTTATTACTAGTAATGTACGTTATATAAGTGGAAATGTACTTTCTGGTACAAGAATAGGAAAAGACGATTTCATTGGTTTTTACGATAAGCTTCTTAGCGTAATTCCAGAAGGTAATTACTTTGATTTTTTGGGCTGGGTACTTCCTGGTTTTGGAAAATACAGCACCTCACGTACTTTCTTTTCATGGCTGAATCCCTCTAAAAAATACACTCTTGATACAAATCTTAAAGGTGGAGAAAGAGCTTATGTGATGACAGGTCAGTATGAAAAGGTGTTGCCAATGGATATTTTTCCCGTCCAACTGATAAAAGCCGTTCTTTCAGAAAATATTGATAGAATGGAACAACTAGGAATTTATGAGGTTGTTGAGGAAGATCTGGCCCTATGCGAATTTGTATGTACTTCAAAAATAGAAGTTCAGGAAATCCTCCGTAATGGACTTGAGCTCATGAGAAAAGAAATGGAATAAAAATTCAGGGAAATCACCTTGGAGCCTGATTGCATGCTTGTAAAATGCACGATGTTCTTCAGAGTGAGGTTCCGTCAGACCACAAAAATAAAATATTAACTGATGAAAGTTTTACGGAATTATTTAGATAAGATTAAGCCAAATTTCGAGAAAGGGGGGAAGTACCAAAAACTTCAATCTACTTTTGATGCATTTGAGTCTTTTCTGTTCGTTCCCAATAAGGTGACCCGCTCAGGGGCTCATATCCGCGATGCTATGGATATGAAAAGAACCATGACTGTGGTTGTGCTTGCAATGTTGCCAGCCTTACTTTTCGGTATGTGGAATACAGGCTTGCAGCATTTTACCTCAATTGGTGTTAGTGCAGGTTTCTGGGAGCTGATGTGGTTTGGCTTTTTAAAGGTTATTCCCATCGTAATCGTATCGTATGTAACGGGACTAGGAATTGAATTTGCAGTTGCTCAGATTCGGGGACATGAAGTGAATGAGGGCTTTCTGGTTTCAGGGATGCTCATTCCTCTTGTAATGCCTGCTGATGTTCCACTCTGGACAGTAGCTATTGCAACTGCTTTTGCAGTCATTATCGGGAAAGAGGTTTTCGGAGGAACCGGAATGAATATCATGAATCCGGCTCTTACAGCCAGAGCATTTCTGTTTTTTGCATATCCTTCCAAAATGTCAGGTGATTTGGTTTGGACAGCGGGTCTCGAAAGTGGTCAAGGTATTGTTGATGGCTATTCAGGAGCAACTATTCTCGGTCAGGCAGCTGCACAAAATACCGTTTTTACCAATGGTTTGCCCGGTCATGCTTATTCAGTTTGGGATATGTTTATTGGAATTATCCCAGGTTCAATAGGTGAAACCTCTACACTCGCTATATTAATCGGAGCTGTTATCCTTATTTATACCGGTGTTGGAAGCTGGAAGATTATTGCATCAGTATTCGCAGGTGGAGCATTCATGGGAATTCTTCTGAATATTTTTGCGGTTAGCAATTTCATGAAAATGCCATTCTGGGAACATCTTATTCTCGGGGGATTTGCTTTTGGCGCAGTTTATATGGCCACTGATCCTGTAACAGCGACACAAACCGAAAAAGGAAAATGGATCTATGGCTTCCTCATCGGTTTTCTGGCTATCATGATCCGTGTAATAAATCCTGCTTATCCTGAAGGTGTAATGCTTGCAATACTTCTGATGAATGTATTCGCTCCATTAATCGACTACTATGTGGTTGAGGGTAATATCAAACGCAGGCTGAAAAGAGTTAAAGTTAATGCACATTAAGTTAGTTATACAATGAAAAAATTTAGCAATACATACATTTTCCTTTTCTCATCCTTCCTTGTGATTGTGGTTGCTGCGGTTCTATCCTTTGTTTCCGAATCGTTGCGTCCTATTCAGCAACTGAATGTTGAAATCGAAAAAAAGCAGGATATCCTCAGGTCTGTTGGACAGGCTCAGGATTTTGCTACTGTTGAAAATAAAAATACATACATACTCGATTTATATGCGAAGTACATTAAATCCAGTATAGTTGTAAACTCAAAAGGAGAGATCATCGAAGGAAGAGATGCATTTGAAATAACCAAGGATCTCAAAAATGAAATAGCAAAACCCCTTGAAGAAAGAGGGTTGCCGATTTTTATTTATGAAGATGAAAACCTTGTCAAGCGTTTCGTTATTCCCCTGAGAGGGAAAGGATTATGGGGTCCAATCTGGGGATATGTTTCTTTGGAAGATGATTTTAAAACCATCTTCGGAACAGTGTTTGATCACGTTTCAGAAACTCCTGGATTAGGTGCTGAGATTCGCGAAATCTGGTTTCAGAAAGAATTTCATGGTAAAAAAATATTTGATGAATCAGGAAAATTCGTTTCTGTTATGGTAGTAAAAGGTGGTACAGAAGACAGTGATTTATATGCTGTTGATGCTATTTCCGGAGGTACCATAACAAGCAAGGGTCTGCAATATATGTTGCACGATTGCCTTCTATCTTATGAGAATTATTTCAAGTCAAACATGAAAAAGGACTGATATGAGTGAAAAAGAATCCATGTTCTCTGCAAAAAATATAAAACTTCTCAGAGACCCGTTGAATATTAATAATCCAATTACAGTTCAGGTATTGGGAATTTGTTCTGCTCTTGCTGTTACTGTGAAAATGGAGCCATCAATTGTAATGGCTGTATCCGTGACCATTGTTACTGGGTTTTCTAACCTTGTAATTTCTTTAATGAGGGATTATATTCCTCCACGCATCAGAATAATCGTGCAGTTGGTGGTAATAGCCATGCTCGTTATTGTGGTCGATCAGGTCCTCCAGGCATATGCTTACGATGTAAGCAAACAGCTTTCGGTATTCGTGGGACTTATTATCACGAACTGCATTGTTATGGGTCGACTTGAAGCATTCGCCATGGCAAACAAACCTTGGCCATCATTTCTCGATGGTATTGGAAATGGCGCGGGTTACGGGGCAATCCTAATTACAGTTTCTTTCCTTAGGGAATTATTCGGATCCGGCACCTTTTTCGGCATTAAAATTATTCCTCAGTCATTCTACGACGCAGGATATATGAACAACGGGCTTGTTATTCTTCCACCAATGGCACTTACTATTGTAGGTTTGATAATCTGGGTTCAGAAAAGCAGAAATGCGAAACTTATTGGTAAATAACTAATATAAAGATTTTGTAATGGAAAATCTGGTAAACATATTTGTAAAGGCTGTCTTTATCGACAATATGATCTTTGCATACTTTCTTGGGATGTGCTCCTTTCTTGCTGTTTCTAAAACAGTGAAAACATCTATCGGTCTAGGGATAGCAGTGATCTTTGTTCTTGGGATTACAGTTCCGATAGACTACCTTCTTGAGGTATATGTATTAAAAAGTGGTGCTTTGGCATGGCTTAGTCCGTCCCTTGCCGACGTAGATCTGAGCTTTTTAAGCTTCATCATGTATATTGCTGTAATAGCATCCATGACTCAGCTTGTTGAGATGATTATTGAAAAATTCAGCCCTGCATTGTACGAATCCCTCGGTATATTTCTTCCTCTTATTGCTGTAAACTGTGCAATCCTTGGAGGTTCATTGTTTATGCAACAAAGAGAATACGCAACCATTGCTGAGGCAACCTCCTTCGGACTCGGATCAGGTGTAGGCTGGTTTCTGGCTATCGTAGGTGTTGCAGCCATCAATGAGAAAATCTCCTATTCAAATGTTCCTGCACCTTTAAAAGGTCTCGGAATTACATTTATTACAACCGGACTTATGGCTATTGCCTTTATGTCGTTTATGGGAATCAAATTATAAGTTAACCTGAAGCATAATTTAGATACGATGACAATTCTTGCAGCACAATCGGAAATCATAATGGTTAGCATTGTTGTTTTCCTCCTGGTAATTCTGGCTTTGGTTAGTATGCTTTTATTTGCAAAAGCAAAACTCAGCCCGAAAGGTGAAGTAACACTAACTATAAATGATGAAAAAATATTTACGGTTTCTCCAGGTGGAACAATTCTTGGAACCTTATCAGAACAGAAAATATTTCTTCCTTCTGCATGCGGAGGAGGTGGCACCTGCGGTATGTGCCGGTGTCAGGTAATTGAAGGCGGGGGTAGTATTTTACCTACTGAAACAGGCTTTTTTACTCGCAAAGAGCAACAGAATCAATGGAGACTTGGGTGTCAGGTTAAAATCAGAGAAGATCTCAAAATTAAAATTCCTGAAGAAGTATTAGGAATTAAGAAATGGGAATGTACAGTTATTTCGAATCGCAATGTTGCAACTTTTATAAAGGAATTTATTGTTCAACTGCCAGAAGGCGAAGAATTGAAATTTAATTCTGGAGGCTATATTCAGATTGATGTTCCTAAAATTGAAGTGAATTTTAAAGATATGGTAGTTGAAGAGCAATTCCGCGACGAGTGGGATAAATTTAAGCTCTTTGATCTGAAAATGAAAAATACGGAAGAAACATACCGTGCTTATTCTATGGCCAATCACCCGGCAGAAGGAAATATAGTTATGCTGAACATACGTATCGCTACACCTCCATGGGATAGAGCTAAAGGCGGATTCATGAAGGTTAACCCTGGCATTTGTTCATCCTATATCTTTTCAAGAAAACCTGGAGATAAGGTAAATCTGTCGGGCCCGTATGGTGAGTTTTTTATTAAAGATACTCATCGGGAAATGATGTATATCGGCGGTGGCGCAGGAATGGCTCCACTTCGCTCTCACATTTTCCACCTGTTTCATACTCTTAAATCAGACCGTAAAGTAACCTACTGGTATGGCGCACGTTCAAAACGTGAAATATTTTATGAGGAGGAGTTCAGGGAGATCGAAAGAAAATTCCCTAATTTCAAATTCAATATTGCGCTTTCTGAACCACATCCTGACGACAACTGGAAAGGTTATACAGGTTTTATTCATCAGGTAGTCTACAACGAGTACCTTAGCAAACAGGAAGAACCTGAGGATATTGAATTTTACCTTTGCGGACCACCAATGATGAACGATGCAGTTCAGAAAATGCTTTCCAATCTTGGTGTACCCGAAGAAATGGTGGATTTTGATGATTTTGGCGGGTAAAGATTGACCCACTTCTCTGGTTAAGCATTCTGCAATTGTTGATAGGTTCGCTGATAATGTTTTACAGAATGATCTAGAAAGTTTAATTATCAGTAATTTACACGTCAAAATTTATTTCTATGTTATTTAGACAATCGGTTATTCTGCTTTTTCTTTTATTTATTGGAGCCTGCAGTTCAAATGATAAACAAGGCGTTTATATTAAAATTGCTGGTTTTGCACAGGGTACCACATATCATATTACCTACGAAATGAAAGATACAATCGATCTGCAACCCCAGATTGATTCAATATTGCAGGCATTCGACCAATCACTTTCATCATATGATTCTTTATCGGTAATATCAAAGATTAACCGGAATGAAGACGTAATTCTGGATCCCCTCTTTGTTGAGGTTTTTAATAAGTCAGGTGAAGTATTCAAAGCTTCAGGAGGAATTTTCGACATTACCGTAATGCCTCTTGTTAACGCATGGGGTTTTGGACCTAAATCCAGAGTTAAAGTTGATTCATCCTTAATTGATAGCCTGCTGGAATTTGTAGGCATGGAAAAAGTTAAGTTAGAAAACAACAGGATTGTGAAAACTGATCAACGTGTCCAACTCGACGTAAATGCAATTGCTCAAGGTTATTCAGTTGACATAGTCTCAGAATTTCTCGACCGTTGCGGCGCTGTAAATTATATGGTTGAAATTGGTGGTGAAATACGCACCAAAGGAGTTAATCCAAGTGCGAAACTTTGGCGCATTGGTATAGATAAACCAGAATTCGGAAATATTATGCCCGGTGCTGAACTAGAAGCAATCCTTGAACTAACTAATAAATCCCTTGCCACATCAGGTAACTATAGAAAATATTATGAGGAGAACGGGATTAAATACACTCACTCAATTGACCCAAAAACTGGTTATCCGGCTAAACAATCTCTTCTAAGCGCAACAATAGTTGCAGATGATTGCATTACGGCTGATGCTTACGCTACCGTCTGCATGGTTGGTGGACTTGAAAAAAGCAAGGAAATTCTCGCGGCACATCCTGAACTTGATGCTTACCTTATTTATGGAGACGATACCGGAGTTTATCAGCTATTTGTTACAGATGGAATGAAAGCAAATGTTTCTCAAACTGAATAACAATCTTAAATTAAATTCTAAGTTCCAATACCTGTGTCATTCGGCCCCACAAGCTCCACCACAACAATCACCAACTCCCTTTTCCCTTAATTCAGGAGTCGATGCATTGCAGCTACCTCCCTTGAAAACTGCTTTCTTATCGAAAAGCAACTTAATTGAAAGTCCGAGGAGACCTAATCCCAGAATTATTACTGATAATATAAGAACTTTTAACATAGCCTTTTTTGAATTAACACTGTGTATAGTCTTCAAAAATGAGTTAATCTTGAAATACTCATGATTTCAATGAACCATTTTCTTATTGAAATTGATTCAAAAGTTATAACAATTCGTAACCGCGAAAGTTGAGGGAAACAGAAAAAATTAGCCGGCGCATGAACCACATCCTTCTTCGGATTCAGCTTTAAGCTTCCTGTAACATTTTAGCTCGTCATGTTTGACGCAGGTTATTCCTAACTTGGCCATGTTTTTATTATGTCCTACCTGATATTTAGGAAACTTTCCGTTTTTGCGGAACAATATGTTAAACGCCAATCCTACAAGCGATATAGCGATTAGAAAAACAGAGAGCACTAATATTTTTAACAAAGGCTGAACAATTAAGGTTTTCAGATGTCTTATAGAGTGCGAAATTAATCAAAAATGGAATCAAATGGTGTAAATATTTAGTTAAAAATAATGGTAATTGGAAGTTTGGTGACATTTACCTTATTCCTTTCAAACTTATGGCTTAACTTAATACCTTTGGTACAACGAATAATATAAAGATCTCATTTCATGTCCGAAACAAAATCCAAAGATCACAGCTTTGAAGAGTTTGTAAATGAAGTACTTGCCGATTTTAAGATCGCGATGGTCAGCCGACATTGCAGTGTTTTAGCGAGGAAAGAAGTACTTACAGGTAAAGCAAAATTCGGAATTTTTGGCGATGGAAAGGAAATCGCTCAGATTGCTATGGCGAAGAGTTTTGTGGCAGGAGATTGGCGATCAGGGTATTACCGTGATCAGACTTTTATGTTTGCTTCAGGCATCAGTAATCCCGAAGAATTTTTTGCGCAGATTTATGGCGATACCGGACTCGATCACAACCCCGGAAATGGAGGCCGCTCTTTTAACAATCATTTTTGCACCCGCAGTCTTCGCCCCGATGGATCGTGGCAAAACCTCACCGAAATGAAGAATTCTGCTGCTGATCTTTCTCCTACAGCTGGCCAGATGCCGAGGCTGGTAGGCCTTGGATACGCCTCCAAACTCTTCAGATTAAACCCAGATCTCCATAAATACTCGGAATTTTCTAAAAATGGTAATGAAGTGGCTTTTGGAATGATCGGTGATGCAAGTACTGCCGAAGGTCCTTTCTTTGAAACAATGAATGCGGCTGCTGTATTGCAGATTCCTGTTGCAGTTGCTGTCTGGGATGACGGATACGGCATTTCTGTTACAAAGGACCTTCAGATTGTCAAAGCTAGTATATCCGAGGCTTTAATGGGATTTGAGAAAAAAGACGGCAAAAACGGAATACTAATTTATAAGGCAAATGGCTGGGATTATCCGGCACTGTGTAAGATTTTTAAGGAAGGTATCGCAATTTGCCGTGAAGAACATATTCCTGTTTTATTTCATATCGATGAAATGGTTCAGCCTACAGGCCATTCTACTTCCGGTTCGCATGAAAGGTATAAAAGTGACGAAAGACTTCAGTGGGAAGCTGATTTCGATCCCATTAAAAAAATGAAGGAGTGGATTCTTGAAAAAAACATAGCCACAGAATCGACTTTAGACGCAATTGATCGCGAAGCTGAAAAGGAAGTCAGGGAAGCAAGAAACAGAGCATGGAAAAACTACACTGAGCCAATTGAAAAGGAAAGAAGAGAAATTCTGGCAATTATTGAAAACCGTGGATGCCAATGTTCAACCGATAAATTCGATAAAGTTGGATCGTATGCAAGAGACTTGAAAAGAATTATTAACCCAATTCGCAAGGATAATCTTAGTACAGCAAAACGAATTCTCAGACATGTTTGCCTTGATTGTCCGGGGAGAAAGGAGCTGCAAACCCAATTATCTTCATGGTTGGAAAAGGAAAAACGCAAAAATGTTGATCGCTACAATACCACTCTTTACAATGAAACCGAGCGCTCGGCATTAAAAGTTAAAGTCGTTCCGGCAGTATATAGTGATGATCCAGAAATGGTTAATGGGAGGGAAATAATTCTTAATAATTTCGATAAACTTTTTCAGAAAAATCCGCTTTTGGTAACATTTGGCGAAGATACCGGAAAAATTGGTGATGTGAATAAAGCTCTTGAAGGACTACAGGAAAAATACGGAGATCTCAGAATTACCGATACAGGTATTCGTGAAACAACAATTCTTGGGCAAGGAATAGGAATGGCTCTCAGGGGACTCAGACCTGTCGCTGAAATACAATATTTCGATTATTTGTTATATGGATTGCAAACTCTGAGCGATGATCTGGCAACATTGCATTGGCGCACAAAGGCAGGGCAGGCCGCGCCATTGATAGTAAGAACCCGCGGACATAGATTGGAAGGTATTTGGCATTCAGGCTCACCCATGAGTCTTGTAATTAGCGCAATACGGGGAATGTATGTATGCGTACCAAGAGATATGACACGCGCTGCAGGTTTTTACAATACACTTCTTGAAGCCGATGATCCGGCAATTGTGATCGAACCATTAAATGGGTACCGGTTAAAAGAAGCCTTGCCTGAAAACATTGGCGAATTTAAAATCCCTCTTGGTATTCCTGAAATCCTGAGAGAAGGTAGCGATATTACCCTTGTTACCTACGGTTCGTGCGTCCGTATTGCAATAAATGCAATCGATCAACTTGCTGAATTTGGAATAAGTGTTGAACTCATTGATGTTCAAACTTTACTTCCATTTGATATAAATCATTCCATTGCAAAATCTGTTAAGAAAACCAATAAAGTTGTGTTTTTTGATGAAGATGTGCCGGGCGGAGGGACTTCATTTATGATGAATAAAGTTCTTGAAGAACAAAAAGCGTTCTTCAGTCTTGAATCCGAACCCCGAACTATTTGCGCTAAAGAACACCGTCCCGCCTATGGAACCGATGGTGACTATTTCTCAAACCCAAATGCGGAAGATGTTTTCGAAACTATTTATGGCATTATGAACGAAGCCGATCCAATAAAATTCCCAATGCTTTATTAGTGAATTAATTGTTGTTTTCTAATATGCTAATTTTGACCAAAATCGGAATATTATTTAATTTTCTGAAAGCAGAGGCAACTAATGCTTTTTATTACTTGTCTAATTACTAAACATAAAATGTTTGTGCATTTATTGTACATCAGTTAAAAACATTAACCCGACAAGGTATTTATGTTCTTTATCAAATAGAAAAGCTTTTTATTAGTTATTGTTTAGAGGGATATTAAATTCAACCCAATTTAATGCTGGAAAATAAAAGCCATGAACCTGAATATTGATTTCTTCAAAATTACTGATAATGAGACCGCTACAAGTGGCAGAGTGCTCATAGCGGAGCCCTTTTTAAATGATACATATTTTAAACGTTCGGTAGTTTTTATTACAGAACATAAGGCTGAAGGCTCAGTTGGATTTGTTTTGAATAAACCCGTTGAACTTAAAGTTCAGGATGTTATTCAGAATTTTCCATTTATTGATTCAGGTATCAGCATTGGAGGACCCGTTAATACAAATACCCTTCATTATATCCATACATTGGGTGACTTGTTGCCTGACAGTGTTAAGGTTCTTGATAATATCTACTGGGGAGGAGATTTCGAAACTCTCAAGAAATTTATTGCTGAAGGAAAAATAAAAAAAGACCAGATTCGGTTCTTTCTTGGATATTCGGGATGGAGCGAGCAGCAACTCGAAAAGGAGTTGAAGGAAAATGCATGGCTCGTTACCAATATTAATTCTGAAATGATTATGAAAGGAGAGGAGGAGGGTTTCTGGAATCAAATCCTTGAAAAGATGGATAATAAATATCAGGTATGGGCTAATTTTCCTGAAAATCCCGGACTTAACTAAGAACTATTTTGCCGACTTTATTCTGTCAATTACACTACTCATATTTTGATTGGTACTAACTTTTAAGGTTCTTAATCCTGCTTTTGCCCCGGCTTCAATGTCCGTATCCCTGTCGCCGATAAACCACGATTGATTAGGGTCAATTTCAAATCTGGCAATCGCTTTTTCAACCTGAACAGAATCAGGTTTTCTGCATATACATCTCTCATTCTCAGGATGATGAGGACAAAAGTATATCTCGTCAAGAATAATTTCATGGGATTTTAAAAGCTCTTTCATCTTAGTATGCACCAATTCTGTGTCTTGTATTGAGTACATTCCTCTTGAAATTCCTCCCTGATTTGTAATAACAATAAGCAAATAGTTTTCATTTTGAAGCCAGCTTAATAGTTCAACTATTCCTTCATTCAGAATAAAATCAATTGATTCAATAACATAATAGTGTCCGGTTTCATTGTTAATGACTCCATCCCTGTCAAGGAAAACAGCTTTCTTCATAATTTAAAGTCCTAGTTGTTGTATAAAATGATGAATAAGCGAAGGATCCAGAAAGAGAGGGAAAACTATACCGTAAATTGCCCCCCAAAGATGGGCATCGTGGTTTATGTGGTCCTTATCCTTTTTTCCCATGTAAGTAGAATATGCAAGATAAAGAATTCCGAAAACAATGCCAGGCATAGGTAATATTCCGTACAAAAGTATTTTTTCCAGAGGAGAAAAGAAAATGCTGGTAAAAAGAACTGCTGATACAGCGCCTGAAGCTCCTACAGCAATATAGTATGGATCGTGTCTCTTCTTAAGAAAGGTTGTTATACTTGAAACAATTATTGAGGAAAAATATAGAAATAGAAAACTTCCTAGTGCTGACTTTATCTGACCTGAGTTTTCCAAATATGAAAATTCTTTTTCAACATAAATACCAAATGAGAATAACACAATCATATTGATCAGCAAATGCATCCAGTCGGCGTGCAAAAAGGCATGTGAAATAAACCTGAAATACTCTTTTCTTTCAGAAATTCTATAGGGAGAAAAATCGTACCGACTCATTACAGCTGGATTTTGAAAAGCAATAAATGATATAATGGCGGTAACAACAACTATTATTATGGTGACCATTTTTAATGAAGGATTTTAAATATTAGTTCTTTTAGCAAATCACCTGCACCTACTGATACATTGCTAAAACCCTTTGATTTAGCATCATACTCACGAAGAAGAGAAATAATTTCAATTACTTTAGATCCATTGTAGTTTCTCGCCGCAGTTTCATAATCTGTTAGGAAGTATGGTGAAACCTTAAGCTGGGAAGCAACATTATTCCTTGATTTATCCTGAAGACCATGATAAACCAGCACCTTACTAAAGAACAAATATAGTATAGAAAGTGTTTGAACAATATTGTTATTCTTTTGATTTTCAGCAAAATAGTTTATTATCTGATTTGCTTTCATCACATCTTTTGCTGCAAGAGCATTTTGCAACTCAAAGTTATTGTATTCCTTACTTATGCCTATATTCTTTTCTATATCCTGAGATGTAATTACTTTTGTATTATCGTTGATAACAATAATGAGCTTTTCCAATTCATTTGAAATTCTTGACAAATCATTCCCAAGGAATTCTGTAAGTAACATGGCAGCTTTTGGCTCTATCCTGTATTTTCGCTTAGTAAGATTATTACTTATCCAATCGGGTATTTTATTATCGTAGAGTTTTTTTGATTCATAAAACACAGCATTATCCTGTAGCGCTTTATAGATTTTTTTTCTCTTATCAAGGTTTTTGTATTTATAATTTATTACTAAAAGTGTTGATTTCAGTGGCTTCTCGATATAATGGATCAGTTCTTCAAAATTTTTAAGCTCCTGGGCTTCTTTTACAACCACTAGCTGATAATTAGACATCATTGGAAACCGCCGTGCACTGTTGGTTACTGCAATTGCATCCGCATCCTTACCATAAATAATCGTCTGATTGAAGGCTTTTTCGGCTTCAGTTAAAACACTTTTTAAAATATATTCAGTGATTTTATCGATATAATAGGGCTCGTCTCCACATAGAAAATAGATCGGTCGATAGATTTTATTCTGGAGATCCTTAAAAAGTTGTTCGATACTTATACTGTTTTGCGCTGCTGCCATAATTTAATCAAATCTCATATGTTTAACTGATATTCCATTGTTCTTAAGTTCCTGCAGTGATGCTACTCCGATCTGAAGGTGTTCCCTAACAAAGTCTCTGCTAACTTTCTTATCACTGGCAGCGGTCTTAACACCAGTTGAAATCATCGGCTGATCAGTTACAAGTAATAATGCGCCGGTAGGTATCTCATTTACAAAACCAACGGTAAAAATTGTCGCTGTTTCCATGTCAATTGCCATGGAGCGTGTTAACCGGAGGTATTCCTTAAAATCTTCATCATATTCCCAAACTCGTCGGTTTGTTGTATAAACAGTACCTGTCCAATAATCTTTTCCTTTTGCCCTTATGGTTGACGATACAGCTCTTTGTAACTTAAAAGCTGGTAAACTTGGAATTTCCGGTGGCAGATATTCGTTGGAGGTTCCTTCCCCTTTAATAGCAGCAATCGGGAGAATCAAATCCCCTAATTCATTTTTCTTTTTCAACCCTCCACATTTACCGAGAAAAAGAACGGCTTTAGGGAGGATGGCACTTAGCAAATCCATTATTGTAGCTGCATTTGCACTTCCCATTCCAAAATTAATAATAGTAATTCCATCAGTCGTTGCACAGGGCATTGGGACTTTTTTATTGATTATCTTGGTTTTATAAGTGGCGCAAAATATATCCATATATTGGCTGAAATTGGTAAGTAAGATATACTTCCCAAAAGAGTCGAGACTGCATCCGGTGTACCTAGGAAGCCAATTATCAACAATCTCTTGTTTAGTCTTCATGTGTTTGATGTTTTTTATACTTTAGCCTTCGAATAGATTCAAGAAAGATGAAGCCCTTAAATTTACCAACTAATTCCCTTATAATAAAATCTGAAAACGATCAGGAGTATGTTTATGATCAGTTCCGTCGAAAATATGTTCGTTTAACTCCTGAAGAATGGGTTCGCCAAAATTTTGCACTTTATCTAGTAAATGAAAAACATTATCCGGCTTCCCGTATGATGCTTGAAAAATCGCTTAGAATTCATAAAATGTCGAAACGATGCGATATAGTTGTATGTAATGATTCCGGGAATCCCACTTTAATAATTGAATGTAAAGCACCCGGCATTAGCATCGGTCAGAAGACATTTGAACAGGTTTCCGTGTATAATATTGCATTTCGTGTTGAATACCTTATCATTACAAACGGACTCAAGCATTTCTGCTGTTCAGTGGATTTTGAAAACAAGAAAGTAAGTTTTCTTAATGAAATTCCGGAATATGAAATTATCAGGACTTCAGAGACGAAGTAACTGTAAAATGTACTCCGAAAACCACTCGTCACCTTTTCTAAGCCAATCTTTTTTCTGTCCGGTTATAACATATCCCTGTTTAATAAAAAGTTTTAAACTGCCCAGATTATCCTCACTTATGTTACAATACAACTGTTTAAGACCCAGAGTTCCGAAAGCATATTCTCTAATACATTGCAGGGCTTCCGTGCCATAACCTTTCCGACGGTTATCAGAGGCGCCAATCAGAATGCCAATTCCAGCCCGCAGATGGTAGGGGTCAAAATCAAAAAGATCAATCGCCCCTAAAATCTGATTATCAGAATTTCTCTGAATTATGAGCCTCAATTGTTTAGCTTCAAAGATATCAAGATGTGCTTGTTCAAGGTATTTTTTAAGAGTGTATTTTGAAAATGGAATGAGTGTATTACTTAGATGCCACATTGTCGGATCATTTTCCCATGTGTATAGATAATCCAGATCTTCCGGTTCTAGTGCTCTGAGGTGAATAGTACTGTTTTCTAAAATCTTCATAATCAGAGTTACTTACCTATTTTTTAAAGAAGAAATAAATGAAGAAACCTACTTATCGTGAACAGATACCTTGTAGGACTTACCATCGGTTGATTTCACCTTAAAAGTATCAGCTTTGGATTCGTAAATCAATTCAATGGTTTCATTTTTTTCTGCTGTGGAAAGTGTAATTGTAAATGACTTTTCAAATTTTGGAGTATTGCTTGCTTTTGGTGCAGTAAAAGGAAGAATTTCGAGTTTATAGATATCCTGTTTGCCAATATTAGCAATATCAAAAAGGCTCATATAGGCTGTTTTCCCATCTTTTACCGGGAAATATCCGATATCATCATTTGTAGTATTTACGGGGTATCCTAAATTAATAGTTTCATCAAACTGATTATTCTTAGTTATCTGAGAATAAAAAACATCGAAACCACCCATATTGAAATGTCCTTTTGAGCTAAAGAACAGCGTTTTACCATCGCCTGAAACATAAGGAGTTTCCTCATCCTGATCTGTATTAATAACTGATCCCAGATTTTCGGCAGGGCCCCAGTCGCCTACTGATTGTTTTTTAGAAACAAATATATCCAACCCGCCGAGGCTCTCACTTCTATTACTTGTGAAATACAGATTTTTTCCATCTGGGGATAGTGAAGCAAAAGTTTCATTGAAACGGGAATTAATATTTTTATTCAGAGGAGTGGCAATACTCCAAAGATTACCATCAAAACTAGAGACATAAATATCGCTGTTAGTATTTTCCTTTTTAACCAGGAAAAGTTGTTTGCCATCCGATGAAAGCGAAGTAGGACGCATATCGCCATCCGAACCAATCTGTGGCGTAATATTTACCGGTATACTCCATTCTCCTCCGGATTTTTTCGAAAACATAATAGCCTCATAGAACTTCTGGCTATTCATGAAAACTAGAACTGACTCATCATTGGTAAGCACGGGTGAATAATTTGATGTGCCGGAATTTACAGGAGACCCAAGATTCTTTTTGACCAGATTTAAGGGAGAATCTTTAATAATTTTGGCTCTTTCGCAAACTTTTATCTCAGTATCAACGATTCGAATATTATATTTTTTCTCAAAATCCTTAATGTTTTTAAAACGGGCATAACTATCAAGAGCCTTTTCGAGATCATTGTTAATCCGGTAAGCATTTCCAAGGTAAAACCAAGCATGGTGGGGTGCTTTTTTTTCATCCAGATCTTTCGCCTTATACTTGAGTGTAGTGTTCATTACTGCTTTCTCAAGATACGGAACAGCCTTGATTTCCTGATTTGGGATATTGAGGTAGGTCATACCTGTGCGAAAATTGAAATTCGCGTTATCAGGTTGCATCTTTGTTAGTTTTACGAAAAGATAAACAGCTTCCCGATAATCTCCGGTAGAAAAGAAATACTCAGCATCGTCGAATAGTTTGTAAGCATCATCCGACTCCTGCTGTGAATACGCAGAACTATAACATAAAAAAAACAGTCCGAAAATATATATAAATCTACGCATTGTTTAATTTGTCCAAGTGTTTAACACTACTTCACCTTTAATTGTTCAGGTATAGGTATCTCTTCAATTAGGAGAAGTGCTCCACCCAACTCAATTATCCTGAATTCAACTCTTCTGTTAAACTTCCGACCTTCCAGTGAATCTGCTCCATCAGACGATGCATTTAGTGCAATATTTTCTGATTCACTTAATCCGGTATTTTTAAGTCGCTTACTGTCAATCCCTTTCGCAACAAGATAATCAGCAACTGCCTTGGCTCGTTTATCAGAAAGCATCTGATTATATTCGTATGCACCTATTGCATCTGTATACCCTCTTACTTCAAGTCTCAAACCCGGATAGTCTTTTAAAGCTTTAATCAGATCATTAAGTTTTTCCTTGCCTGCATCAGTCAAGGCATAGCTGTCAAATCCAAAAAAGATAGGCTTAATAAAATATTTGAAAGATGTAGTTTTAGCCGGTTCATCTACAACAACAGGTTCTTTCACTACTGGCTTCTCTGCCACAACAGGCTGTTTAACAACTTCCTGAACAGCCACGGGTTCTTTTACTACAGGCTTTTCTTCGACTACAGGCTTTGGTTCATTTACAGCTACCTCAGATGGAATCGTTTTTAAATAGTACATATCACCATTTCCTAATCCTTCCGTTTCATATAATGTTATGTACCCACCTTTATTCTTAGGATCCGGGAAATAGAAAAGGTCATCATCGGTGCTGTTAATCGGGTAAGGAAGTGCTACCGGAGCGGACCATGTTTTATTTGAATTCAAAACAGATGTGAAAATATCATACCCACCAATAGTAGTATGCCCCTGAGAAGAGAAATACAGGGTTTTCCCATCATTTGCAATAAAAGGAGTTTCTTCGTTAAGTGCTGAGTTTATATTGCTACCCAAATTTTCCGGCTCAGACCATTCTCCACGATCAGAAAGAATAGATTTATAGATATCCATACCTCCAAGTCCACCAGTTCGGTTGCTCGTAAAATATAGAGTTTTACCGTCAGGAGACAGTGATGCATGTGATTCGAAAAACTTTGAATTTATTGGTTTTCCTATTGGTTTAGAGGGATTCCATCTGCCTTGACTGAAATCGCTAACGTAAATCTCTCCGTCGGAATTGTCGATTTTTACCAAAAACAACTTAATTCCGTCAAAGGATAATGAAGAAACATACTGATTTCCATCTGATTCTATCTGGGGTGTAATATTAATGGGATTAGTCCAGGTACCGTTAACTTTTTTTACATAAAAGGCAGCATCATAAAATTTCTGGGAAGTCATGTAAGCCATCTCATCTTCGTTTCCAGACATAATAAGCTGAAAATTGTTCATGCTTGAATTGTAATTTTTGCCCAGATTTTCTTTATAAATGGGAACCGGATTTTTCATAGTCACTTTTGCCCGGTTGCACGATTCAATCTGCTGTTTTGTAAAGTCTAAATCTGCGGTTCCAATTTTAACAGCTAAAGTAAGATACTTATTATATGCGTCGATTGCTTTATCGAGCATTGATGCAATACGATAAGCATTTCCAAGGTACAGATAAGCGTCTGTAGGAGCTGAAATTTCCGTGTACGAACCTTCTTTATAATTTTCGGATATATTTGTTACAGCTTTTTCAAAATATGAAATTGATTTATCTTTCTGACCAGGAATATTCAGATAGCAAATCCCAATACGGTAATTTAAATTGCAATTTTCCTGATAACCTGCATCATAAACTTTCTGAAATGAGTACAGAGCTTCCTTATAATCTTCTTCAGATAGAAAGAATTCTGCATCAAAGAAGTTTTCCCTGATTGGATCTTTCTGAGCATCTAAATGATAAAACCCTGATAGAATAAGGGATAGGAGAATAGTAAATACATACTTTTTCATAAATCGGACTTTTGGTCAATTACCAAATTTAGTAATTATCACATTATAAATGAAAAAATATCCTTTTAATTATTAATAGTTTCCTATGGATTTGATAAAACTAAGTATAATTTGTGACGAGGGAGTTGATTTTCTATTGTAAGATGCAGGCTAACCTGCGCCTTTTTTCAATTTGCACGAATCACTTTGTTGAACAATTTTATGAAACCGAAAAAATGGTTATTGATCCTTATTTTTTTTTCGCTTAAACAGAATGAGAAAGAAAATAACTATCCCTAGGATTCCAAAAATCACTCCAGTATATACAAGACCCTTACCCAGTGAAATCTGAGTTCCTTTATTTCCTGTTGTAATGATTTCATTTCTGGCTTTGTCTTCACCGGAAATAACAATTTGCAGAATGGCATTCCAAACATCATCCATGGTAAACCCAAACTCAGCTGAATGCTCGGAGAGGTATCTCATCAAATCTTCGACGCTGTTTATTTTTTCTTTATCTAAATCGATCTGCTCAAGAAATTTAGCTAATTTATCCGGGGCAAACTCTATAAGATTAGATATGAAATCCTGAAGTTTCTCTCTCCCCAAAACCTTCTGAATCATCCGGAATACATCATCTTGCGTATATCCGTTTGCTATTGCATTGCTCAATAAATATTCAATCAGGCCAGAAACACTGGTTATTCCAGACTCCTTCAAGTTTAATTTACGAAGAAATTCGTTCAGCTTTCCATCTGAATGATCAATTAGCTGACATAGAAATTGATTTAGAGCATCGTCAATGAGGTATTCAGAAAATAGTTTATTAATCTCTGATGGAAGGATTGATTTGGTTTTTGTAGACGTTTGTATAAGGAAATTATATAGATCAGCTGCGGTGAAAAGTTCTTTAACCGGGAGTTTTCCTGAGTTAAGAAATTTGTTTAGCTCTCCAACCGACCGGGACTGAAGCGAAGGCAAAATATCTTTAAGCATGGTATCATTGGCATTCAATAGAAGGGGAATTATTTTTTCCTGTTTTATAGCTCCTTCCTCAGCTTCTTTCAATAGAAATGAAGTGAGTTCGGCTCTGTCGCCTATTGCATTGCCTTTAAGATCAACATTTTGCAAATAAGTTCTGGTTTCTGGGTCAGCAAGTCGAATCAACTTGCGCATAAAGTAGTCAAGATCAGTTGCAGCAGTGTAATCAGATAACATTGTATAAACATCTTCCTTGGAATAATCGTATTTTTCATTGTTGTCAAGAAGATATCGAATCAATTCGTCGAAAGAGACAATACCCTCTTTTTCAGGATTTAAATTTTTGAGTGTTTTCCTGAGATTTCCATCTGCGTATAGAGTCAGTTGTTTTATGATATTATTCAAATCACCTGAATAAGCAAGTTTGAGAAGTATATTGCTTACATCATCAATTGTAAAGCCATTCTGTGCAGCCTGTGATTTAAGATATTCAATGAATTCTTCCCTTGAGCCGAATGAATTCTCATTAAGATCAGTTTTTTCAAGGAATTTCTTGAGATTTCCTGTGGCCAGAGAAGCCATTTTCAGCCTGAGATCATCAATTTCGGAAACCTGATTATAAAGATATTTTTGAAGTAGCAGATCAATATCCTCAGTGCTGAATCCTTTCATATCAGCATTAGCATATAGATGCGCAATAAGCTGATCTGCTGTATATATTCCTTCCTTCTGCAAATCAAGCTTGGAAAGATACTCTTTTAACTCCGGGTCTTCAGCTAGAGCGATGAGTTTTTTAAGCACATCTGAGGCGTCTCTGCTTACCGCAAGATTTGTAAGGGTAACCAGCACATCAGCCACAGTGTATGGTTTACCAATGGAATTAAGATAAAGATTCACTGAAAATTCCTCGGGAGTCTTGTTTTCAAGTGTTGTTAAGTCCAGATATTTCAGATAGACTTTAAATGCACCTTCATCTGCAGAATGAGTTAGCTTATTTACAAACAATTTCAGATCGTCGGAACCCTGCGCACCAACAGTGGCAAGAGCTTTGATTACATCCTCAGGTTTATATGAGTAGGTTTGAGCATTCCTGATCAGGAAATCTGATGCCTGATAAGGTGTATTGATCGAATTGGCTTTAAGATCAATTTTAGAAATTGTACTCTGAAGATTGCCTTCTGACGCGTTCTTCAGATTTGTAAGGAATTCTGCAAGATCTTTTTTACTGATCATATCAGCATACAATCGGTCAACATCCTCCCTTGAATACCCATGCTTTTCAGCGTTGACATTCAGATATTGAAACAATTCCGAAGTGTTTGTAATGCCTTCCTTTTCAAAGTCAAGATTTTCAATTACTTCTTTCAAACGTCCATCTGTCCTCGAAGCTAATTCGTTCACCAGTGCTTTTAGGTTCTCGTCCGGCACGCCTCGTTCAACTTTATTTTCTTTAAGTGTATTTTCTGTGTTGGTGAGGATCTGAGGAATTACCTGACTTGTATCTCCATCCTTAGGGTAATTTACGATAACATTTTTTGTAATCTGATTACCGTCCTGATCGGTAAGAGTAAATTCTATATTATTAATTCCAGGTTTTGGCTCAAAAGCATAGCTCTGTTTGCGACGGTCAATCAAAACAGTATCTGTTTTAACCAATATTGAATCAAGGTACTGTTTGATAACAACTACGGAACCTTTTTCGGCTTCGTAGTCAATCTTTACAGTTTTTCCATTCTTAACAATTATAAGGCTGTCTTTCAGCTGTAGTTTGGCATTTAGTTCTTCCTGAGTAAGTTTTTCTGGAAGTAAAGTAAGTTTAATCTGTTCATTCAGACTCATGCCGGTATGAGGTGTTTCAGGCGAGACTTCGAGCGCCTTAATTACCTGTTCAAACCTTTTACTATCAAAAATCATGGAATATTTACCAGCCGGAATACTAAATGCAAATTTCCCTGCATCATCCGGATGAACAAATGCAAGTGTATCACTCTGATTTTGGCTTACCACACTAATGAAGATCTCAGTTCCTTTAACATTTTCTCCTGAATAGTTCAATCTTCCTGTGATATCATATTTTCTTGGATGATCGGCATTGTATACGTTATAGCGATAGATGTCAAACTTCCCATAACCTGTTTCTTTATAAACTGGAAAATATGCAATTTCTCCATCTCTGACAGGACAAAAGAATACATCGTCATCAGTGGAATTCACGGGATACCCCATATTCACGGGATTTGCCCACGTTGAATCGGGCTGCATTTTCGTCATGAAAACATCATAACCGCCCATGTTGTAATGTCCATAGGAAGAAAAGAATAGTCTACGACCATTTTCAGTAATGAATGGAGTTTCTTCATTATAGGGGGAGTTAACTTTTGACCCCAAATTTACAGGTGCACCCCAATCGCCATTTGCCTGAATATTGGATTTATAAATATCAAGACCTCCGTACCCTTCTTTGCGGTTACTGGTAAAATACAGGGTTTTCCCGTCTTTTGAAAGTGATGCATGGGATTCCCAGTACTTGGTATTAATATTGTCATTCATTTTAACCAGAGGAGTCCATAATCCATTAACCAGTTTAGAAGTATATAGATTTCCGATGAAATCATCGTTTCGGTATACAATTAATTGATTTCCGTCATAGGAAAGGCAGGTTGGATAAACATCACCGTCAACGCCAAGTTCTGGAGTAATATTTCTGGGATTTGTCCAGACTCTATTTATCTTTTCAGTAAAGAAAACAGCATCATAAAACTGTAACTGAGAGATAAATACCATTTTTGATTCATCACCTGAAATAGCAGGGTTTTTATCGGCAAACCGTGTATTTATCTGATTGGAAAGGATCTCAACATCCATATCCACAGGTTTTTTCATAAGTCTCTCAGCAACATCGCAGGCAGTAAGCTGTTCAATCACTAGATTATCATCATAAATTTCTGTATTCATCTGAGACTGAAACTTTTTATATGCTTCCCGAGCTTTATCCAGATCATTGTTTACGCGGTAAGCATTTCCCAGAAAAAAGAGTGCGTCAAGAGGAGCACCCTGCTCTTTGTAATTGCTATCCTTATATTTTGGGTTGATATTTTTAGTTGCCTTTTCCAGATAAAAAATAGATTTATCCTTTTCATAGGGGTCGTTAAGGTAGCAAACACCGATTTTAAAATACAGGTTGTAGTTGTCGGGTTCAGCCCTATGAAGACGAAGGTACAAAGGAAGTGCTTCCTCAAATTCCTCAAAAAGATAATAAGATTCAGCTGCAAGAAACACTTGTTTTAAATCGGTGGATTGCTGTCCGTATCCCATCTTCATGAAGGAGATGCACAAACCTATAAGGAATATAGCTTTTTTCATAATTCTCTGTTCAGAAGTTTAAACTCTGTTGAATTAAACGAATTGTTTTTCGCAAGGAACAGAGGCTTTAACTGCATATACAAATGTAAAAAATTGTTCGAGGTTTTCGATAATAAAAAATGCGGAATTATTCTATTCTGTCAGATTTTGACCTAATATCAATCAATTACCGTCAAAAGACTTATATCCATGTTAAAAATTAAAACTAATACTGCCATATACTTCTCAAATTCAGGCAAATAATACATTTTAGAAAATTATCAGGGCTGGAGGAATGCATTCTCAGAAAACATTGCTCTCCACCAGATAGCAAATTCATTGCTTAATTTGTAATCCCGTGCATATTCCATATTTATTTTTTCTCTTATTTCCTGATCTTGGTTTTCAATTCCAATACCCGGATTAAAAATCCCCTTTTTTAAGCTTGGAAGGCCTGTAATATTGGTGCCCGAACAATAACCGATCCAGGTATTCAGAGAAAAGAGAACTGGAAATACATTTAAGATGTTTTTTCTGTAAGGCTTAAAAAACGGAAACAAAAATGGCCAGGTTACAAGAAAACCAAGGGATACTCCAATGTCAAACAAACGCTTACTTCGTCGGTTACTACCATTGGCAATTGAGTTAAAATTGATGAGGTATAGATCACCTGCAGTATTAATAGAATTGCTGCCAATGATGCTGTGACTTTCAGGTGGTGCTATTTTGTAATCAACCGGTGAACCGGTAACATCTGTCATAATACTAATGATCTCCCGCGATGATATGTCTTTGGCACAAAAAACAATTTCTTCGATTTTATGAATTTTAACTATTTCCGCAAGCTGAACTGTGTTTCCAAGGTAGCCGGCTTCGTGTAATTCCCTTGGAGCAACAAAACCAACTATATCAGGGACAATCTGAGTTTTCCCCAGTAATTGGCTTACCCTGTCGGCCTCATCATGGAAACCCACAATTATCATCCTTTTTTTACGGTTAAGAGCAAGTTCATAATCTGCAAAGCCTGAAAAATATAAAATAATCCTGTGTGCGCTAAGCACTATCATTCCCCACAATGCTCCCAGAAGAATTAATGCTCTGGAAAACCGGTATGCTTCTGGTAAAAGCGCATAAAGAATAAGAATAATAAAGGTTCCGGTTAAATGTCCACTTAAAACTTTCCACATTTTTACAGGTTTTTCATATCCCCCGGAATAATAGACCGAGAAAAGCCAGATGAAGATATGTACAGGAACTACAACCTGATAGAAGGATAGTGGGTAATAATTAGTATGGCCAAATCTGAAATTTTCCCAGAAAGGAGTAAGGAACCAATAGCCGGAAAATATAAGTAGAAAATCGATAAGTGGTTGGTAAACTTTTTTAACGAATCGTCTGATAATCGCCAATGTAGCCCTGAAATATATGGCAACATTTATAAGAATGGAAAAGGCATAAGCGTTTTTGGCAGAGAAATGCTTTCCTGCAAAAATTAGCATCGCCTTATAAAAGACAAGTACGTAGTTTAAGCTACCTTTTTTTGTACTTTCTCCTTTATAATGAATAATAGTAGTTTCTGGAAAATAGTAGTTTTTGTAACCG
>Ga0105048_10001021_pt1 | contig 45129 bp, 44 predicted proteins | sample MAT05_FD_78382 | JGI IMG/M metagenome (GOLD analysis project Ga0105048, IMG submission 78382) | Freshwater microbial communities from Lake Fryxell liftoff mats and glacier meltwater in Antarctica - MAT-05 | ecosystem: Environmental > Aquatic > Freshwater > Ice > Liftoff microbial mat | place...
ACGGGCGCTGGTACGCTGCGCAAACTCGACCGTGTCACGCATGGCTTCGACACGGATCTCTTTGCTGGGCTTGCGCTTCTTGCTATCAATCTCAGACTGCGCTTTTTCGCTCAAGGGCCAGCCAAGGTCCAGCAACACGGTCTCGGGCATCAACACACACAGATCAGCATGGGCACGCACGTCAATGGCGTGGCAACTGGCGCACACGCCGCAGGCACCCTGGGGCGTGGGCTGATCGCATAACCAGGCGCGCGCCAGTGCCAGCGCCAACGCGTATTGACCCAAACCCGACGGCCCAGCCAGCAGCCAGGCGTGGCCACGCTGGGCCAGCAGGCTCTGCGCCTGTTCGGCGATCCATGGCGCCAGAGCGTTGGGGCCGGTCGACGCGGCAGGCGTCGCGGATGCGCTCACACCAGCCAGCCTTTTTGCTGCACGGCTTGCAAGACCGCCAGCCACACCGCTTCACGCGGGTTGTCAGCGGCGATGCGGGCGAAGCGGCTGGGGTCGGCCTGAAGACGCCGCGCGTAGCCATGGCTGACGCGGTCAAAAAAAGCCGCGCTTTGCGACTCAAATTTGTCTGGCACGCGCGCACCCGCCAGCCGCTGCGCGGCAATCTCGGGGTCCAGTTCAAACCACAAGGTGAGGTCAGGTTGACGAACAAAATCACCCTCTAGCCCTTGTACAGTCTGCACCAAGCGCTCTAAATACAAGAGCGTTTGCCAGTCGTAACCGCGCCCGCTGCCTTGGTAGGCAAAGGTGGCATCGGTAAAGCGGTCGCTGATGACCACCTCACCGCGCGCCAGCGCGGGTTCGATCAGCTGCTGCAGGTGATCACGGCGGGCGGCAAACACCAGCATGGCCTCGGTGAGCGCGTCCATGGCGTCGTTGAGGATGATGGCGCGTAATTTTTCGGCCAGCGGCGTGCCGCCAGGCTCGCGGGTGAGGGTGACCACCCTGCCCTGCGCCTCAAAAGCGCGCGCCAGGGCGCCGAGATGGGTGGACTTGCCGGCCCCGTCGATGCCTTCAAAACTGATAAAAAGTCCGCGCTGTGACATGAAAAATTGCTATTAAGGTAAGAGCTTATCGCCCAAGCTGATATTGGTTGACAGCCCGGTTATGTGCGTCAAGTGAGTCACTGAACTGGCTACTGCCGTCGCCCTTGGCGACAAAGTACAGTGCGCGGCTTTTGACCGGTTGGGCAGCGGCCAGCAGCGCTGCTTTGCCGGGCATCGAAATCGGTGTGGGTGGCAGGCCAGCGCGCGTGTAGGTATTCCACGGCGTGTCGGCCAGCAGGTCACGGCGGCGCAGGTTGCCGTCAAACTTGTCGCCCAAGCCGTAGATCACCGTGGGGTCGGTCTGCAGCATCATGCCAATGCGCAGCCGGTTGTTGAAGACCGAGGCAATCATCGGCTGGTCACTGGCGCGGCCGGTTTCCTTTTCGATGATGCTGGCCAATATCAACAGTTGGTCGGGTGTTTTCAGGGCGACGTCGCTCTGACGGCTTTGCCAGGCGGTGTCCAGATGCTTGTCCATGGCATGCAAAGCGCGTTGCAACACCGCCAAGTCGCTACTGCCTTTGGTGTAGGTGTAGGTGTCTGGGTAAAAACGCCCCTCAGGCGGGATGCCCGGGCGCCCCAGCTTTTGCATGATCAAATCAGGCGTTAGCCCTTGTGTATCGGGGGTAAGCTGCTCTGCTTTTTGGAGTATCTGGCGGAATTGCTGGAACGTCAGTCCCTCCACCAGGGTCACCGCGCGCAGGGCTTCTTCGCCGCGCACCAGTTTTCTCAGCAGGCTGCGCGGCGTCACATCGCCCTGCAATTCGTAGCTGCCCGCCCTGATTTGGCGCGCGTCGCCAGAAAGGCGAAACCACCAGTACAACAGTTGCGGCGAGGTCAATACGCCAGCATCTATGGCGTCTTGCGCCACGCCGCGCGCACTGGTGCCGGGCTCGATGGACAAGTCAACCACCGGCGTGCGCAAGCCCAAGGTCTGGTTGATCCACCAAAACCCTGTGCCGCCTGCGGCCAAAATCATCACCAAAATAATGCCAAAAAGTCGTCGCACAACCCTGCTGCCTTCGTCAAATGGAACCCCGGATGATAATGCGCGGCATGCAAAACCAACTCCACGGCGTGGCCCCGCTGACACATTTAGGGCTGATACGTGCACAAGGCGACGATGCCGCCAAATTTCTGCACAACCAGTTCACCCAGGACTTTGTGCTGCTAAAACAAAATCAGGCCCGCCTGGCCGGTTTTTGCAACGCCAAAGGCCGCCTGCAGGCCAGTTTTACCGGCTTCAAACGCTCTGAGACGGATATCCTGCTGGTGTGCAGCCGCGACATTCTGGCCACCACGCTCAAGCGCTTGTCGATGTTTGTGCTGCGCGCCAAAGTCAAGCTGACTGACGCCAGCGACGACTTTGCGCTGTATGGTCTGGCTGGCGCTGCTCTGCAGAGTGCTACATCAAAGATAGCTGCTTACGCAGATAGCACTTGGGCTAGAGCCGATTTTGATGAAGTATCTTTGATCAACCTTTACCCGGCAGATGGTGTAGCACGTGCGCTGTGGGTAGCTCCCGCTGGCCACCCTGCCCCAGCAGGCGAAGCCATGTCGGCTGAACTGTGGGCCTGGAGCGAGGTGCGCAGCGGCATCGTCACGCTGACGCACCCCATCTATGAAGCCTATGTGCCGCAGATGCTCAATTACGAGTCGGTGGGTGGCGTGAACTTCCAAAAGGGCTGCTACCCGGGCCAGGAGGTGGTGGCGCGCAGCCAGTTTCGCGGCACGTTGAAGCGTCGCGCCTACCTGGCGCACGCTGACGCACCGATGCAGGCCGGTGATGAGGTGTTCCTGAACACTGACGAAGGCCAGCCCTGTGGCACCGTGGCACAGGCGGCAACAGCGCCTTCAGGTGGTTTTGATGCGATTGTGTCGATGCAGATCAGCGCGTTTGAAGCCGGTAATGTGCACCTGGGCGGTGTCGGCGGGCCGGCACTGACCTTGGCGGCTGCGCCCTACCCTTTGCTGGCCGACATCTGAGCCGCAAAAACCACCCGGACGACCAGGCCTGAGCCGTCTGGCGGGTCTTCAAAACTGAGGCTGGCGCCGTGGTTCTGCACCACTTCAAGCGCAATCGCCAGCCCCAGGCCAGCACCTTCAACGGCGGTATCCACCCGCACAAAAGGCAGCAGCATGCGCTCGCGTAGCTCAGGCGCAATGCCAGGGCCGTGATCGCGCACCAGCAGGGTCACTTGTGGGCCTTGCTGCTCAATGCTGACCTCGACCACGTTGTTGGGCGGTGAAAACTTCAAGGCGTTGCCGAGCAGGTTGTCCAGCAGCAGGCGCAGGTCGTCCGGGTCACCGAGCATCTCTGGCACGCCGCTTGCCGCCAGTTCAAACTCGATGCCACGCTGGCTGCCCAGCACCGACAGGTCCACCATGGCCTGCTGCACCAGTTGTTGCAAATTCACTTTTCCCCCCAGCTTGGGTCGGGTACGTCCTTCGAGCCGTGCCAGGGTGAGCATTTGCTGCAAAAGGTGCTGCGCTCTCTGGGCGACCAGTTTTAACCGACCACCAGTCTGCAGCATCTGCGCTGCATCCTGCCCGCGCATCAGGTTGTCCACCTCCAGACGCAAGGCGGTGATGGGCGTGCGCAGCTCATGCGCTGCGTTGGCAATGAATCGCCTGTGCGCCTGCAGGCTGGTATCGAGTTGCTGCAGCAGGCCGTTGAGCGTGGTCACTACGCTGGCGAGTTCAGTCGGCGCATGCGGCAAATTGACCGGCGCCAGGGACGCTGAATCACGTCGGCTCAGCTCGTCGTCAAGCTCACGAATGGGTGACAGCCCTTGCTTAAGCGTGACGTTCATCAGAAAAGCGGCTATTAGCATGACCAGCATCACTGGCAGCAGCACTTGCAGCACGGCGTTTAAGCGCAGTTCGTCACGCAAAGACTTGGCATGCATGACCTGCACCGTGCGCTTAGCGTTGCTGAGTGTGAACACTTTCACCGTCACAGCATCGCGTTGTGGCCCGCTGCGAACCAATGACAGACCCGGTGGCGTGTCCAGGTCCACATCAATTTGATCACTGGAGCGGTAAAGGCGCACACCTTCAGCGCCCCAGACTTGGACATCCAGGTGCAGTGCCGGGTCATCGTCCCAGGTCTCCTGGGTGCCTTGCAGGTCGCTGAGGATCAGCGCACGGGCCACCTGCTCGAGCTGGTAGTCCAGCATCTCGCCTTGCTGGCGATGCACCTGGACCTGCACCACAGCCCCCAGCAACAGGCCCACCAGCGCAATGGCCAGCAGCAAACGCTGCTTGAGGCGCTTTTCTAGCGAATACATGCGGTCTCGTCGCGTGGCACAAAATAGCCAACACCGCGGATGTTCAGAATGCTGTCAACGCCCAGCTTGCGGCGCAGGTTGTGGATGTTCACTTCCAGCGCATTGCTGGCCACTTCCTCGCCCCAGCCCAGCAGGCGTTCTTCCAGCTGCGCGCGCGACATCGGCATACCGGGGCGGCGCATCAACAGTTCCAGCAGGGCAAACTCCCGCGCTGACAGCACCACCACCGCGCCCTCTTTGGTCACCATCTTGGTGTCAGGGTGCAAGGCCAGCGAGCCACTGCGCAACACTGGGTCAGCCCGGCCCGAGCGGCTGCGCAGGGCAGAACGCAGTCGCGCTGCGAGTTCATCCATCTCGAAAGGCTTGAGGATGTAGTCGTCTGCACCGGCGTCCAGCCCCGCCACCCGGTCGGCCAAGGCGTCGCGGGCGGTGATCACCAGAATCGGCATAGCCAAGGCCTGGCCGCGCAAATCGCGCAGCACCTGCATGCCGTCGCGCTTGGGCAACCCAAGGTCCAGCAATACCGCATCAAACGGCTCACTGCGGGCGCATTGCAGGCCCAGTTCGCCGTCACGCACCCAGTCCACCGTGATGCCCAATCTGGCCAGCCCGACACGCACGGCTTGACCAATCAATGGGTCGTCTTCAACCAGCAAAACGCGCATGGGACCTTTCAGAACGGTGAATGGTTTTCAGCTTATCACGGTGCAGACGCAAAAAAGCCGCGCAATCTGCGCGGCCTCTAGTTGCCTGGGTGGCTGGTGTCCCAACCGGACCATGGCTGCTTTACATAGCGACCGGAGCCTTCTTGGCAGCCTTGGCATGCTTTTTAACAGCGTGCTTTTTCACCACTTTTTTAGCCGGTGTGGTCACAGGCGCAGCAGCGTCAGTTGCAGCGGCAGCGGCCATTGGCGCGGCGGGTGCGGCAGGCGTTGCAGCAAATGACAAGCTGGAGACCAAAACGCCAGCGGCGATGCACAGAGCGGAGATGCTTGATTTCATGGTGAATCCTTAAAAAGTGACTGTTGGGTTGTTGACCGTTGTGTTGGCTTGGAACCAACTGAGCGTGACTGTAAATACCCTGGCTTAGTCCTGACTTAGGCTTCGCTTAGGCTTCGCTTAGGCTTCGCTTCGGCGAATCTTAAGGTCAGCAGGCAAGCACCTCGGCACTTTTCAAAACAGATTCAACCCGCCCGAAAAAACACCAAAAAACAGAGCACCTACCTCAATGAATGAAAGGGCTGGAGGCCAGAAAGACGCTAAATGCCGGGCGCGTCGTGAACCCTGCCCGCCTCGATGGTGATGACGCGATGGCAGCGTGCTGCCAAGGCTTTATCGTGGGTCACCAGCACCAGCGTGGTGCCCAGTTCGCGGTTCAGGTCCAGCATCAGTTCCATCACCGTCTCGCCAGTGGCAAAGTCCAGGCTACCGGTGGGCTCGTCGGCCAACAGCACAGCGGGTTGCACCACAAAGGCGCGGGCCAGTGCCACGCGTTGCTGCTCGCCGCCGGAGAGCACCTTTGGGTAGTGGCCCAGCCGCTGCGACAGGCCCACGCGTGCCAGCAACTCGGTAGCCGTCTTGCGGGCATCGCGCCGGTTGGCCAACTCCAGCGGAAGCATGACGTTTTCCAGCGCCGTCAAATTGCCCAGCAGTTGAAAGCTCTGGAACACAAATCCGACTTTTTTCGCACGCAAGGCGGCGCGCTCATCTTCGGTCATGGCGAACATGTCCTGACCCGCCAACCGCACCGTGCCGCGGGTGGGCACATCCAGCCCGGCGATGATCGACAGCAGCGTGCTTTTGCCCGATCCGGAGGCACCGACAATGGCCACTGTTTCCCGCTGGTTCAGCTGGAAATCAATATCGCGCAGAATATCGAGTGTGCCGGTGGAGTCGGTGACCGACTTGAAAACGTGCTCGACCGAGATAATGCAATCTGACATGGGTGTTTCTTTGAATTTCAAAAATATCAATCGCCGTGACTGTATCGCGTTGGCAGCAACGCTGGCTCTGGCAAGGATTAGCACGGCAACCGCACAGGCCCAGAGCATGAACCTAAAAGGCCCTGGCCAGACGATTTTGGTGCTGGGCGACTCGCTGAGCGCCGAATACGGTCTGAAGCGCGGTACCGGCTGGGTGGCGCTGCTTGTGCAGAAGCTGGCCGCTGAGAACATCGCCGCAAAAGTGGTCAACGGCAGTATCAGCGGCGATACCACCACCGGCGGGCGCGCCCGGCTGGCAGCCCTGCTGGCCAACCACCGCCCTACCCTTTTGGTGATCGAACTCGGTGCCAATGACGCGTTGCAAGGCGCACCCGTGCGGCTGACGCAAGACAACCTGATGGCCATGACCCAGACGGCGCAGAAAGCCGACGCCCGGGTGCTGCTGGTGGGCATGCAGGTGCCACCCAATTACGGACGTGCCTACAGCGAGCGCTTTGCCCGTATCTATGTAGAAGTGGCGAAGGCCCAAAAAACTGGCTTGGTGCCGTTCATGCTGAAAGGCGTGGCCGATGTGCCTGACAGCCTGAAGTGGTTCCAAGCCGACCGCATTCACCCTCTGGAGGCCGCGCACCCAATCATTCTGGGCAACATCTGGCCCGAGTTGAAAAAGGCATTGCAATGAGTTTGACCCCGATCGTCGCCGCCGACTTGATCCACCGGCTGGGCGAGTTCGATGCGGTGATCGATGCCCGCAGCGAAGACGAATTTGCCCTTGACCACCTACCCGGCGCAGTGAACTGGCCCACGCTGAACAACGCCGAGCGCATCGAGATTGGCACCTTGTACAAACAAGTTAACGCGTTTGAGGCGCGCAAACGTGGCGCTGCCATCGCCGCACGCAACATCGCTGCACACATTGAGCTTGAGGTGATCGACAAGCCCAAAGACTGGAAACCGGTGGCCTACTGCTGGCGCGGTGGCCAGCGCAGTGGTGCTCTGTCGTTGATTTTGAGCCAGATCGGGTTTCGGGTAACGCTGATCGAAGGCGGTTACAAAGCCTTTCGCGCGGCCATGCTGCAAGACATTGACCGCATCGTGACCACGCTGCAGTTCTCGGTGGTGTGCGGGCCGACAGGATCGGGCAAAACCCGCCTGCTACAGGCGCTTGCCGGTCAGGGCGCGCAGGTGCTGGACCTGGAAGCGCTAGCCAACCACCGCAGCTCGGTACTTGGGGCCATTCCCGGCGTGCCACAGCCCAGTCAGAAGCGTTTTGACACTCTGATTTGGGACGCCTTGCGCCAGTTTGACCCGGCAAAACCGGTGTTTGTGGAGAGCGAAAGCAAAAAGGTGGGCAATTTGTCGGTGCCCACCACGCTGGTCGAAGCCATGCGTCAAAGCCCTTGCTTGAATTTGCAGTTGTCAGACACTGAGCGGGTGGCGCTGCTGATGGAAGACTACAGCCACTTGGTGAGCGATATGACCTATTTCTGTGACCGCTTAACGGTACTGGTCTCGCTGCGGGGTCGTGCGGTGGTGGAGAGCTGGATGGCGCTGGCGCGCTCAGGGCAGTTGCCGCAGGTGGTCCAGGATTTACTCACCCAGCACTACGATCCGGCCTACCTGCAGTCCATGCAGCGTAATTTTGTGCAGTTCAAAGATTCAAAACTAATAGCACCTGAAGACCGCTCCATGCGGGCTATGGCTGATTTAGGCACTCAAATCTTGCAAAAGATCCAAGTGCGCGGCCAAAAACCGGGGGTGCTAAGTGGTCAGACCGGTTGACCGGACTCGTCGGTAGACGCAGTTGGCTCGGCGTTGTCGTCACCTGACGCCGGATCACCCACCTTGCGCTGGGCTTTTTCCTTCAGCTTTTCTTCTTTTTTCTTCTTTTTAGCCAGTTCTTTCTGACGCTTCTCGTAGCCGTAATTAGGTGTTGCCAATGTAGTCTTTCAATGTTGATCGCGCGATTTTACCTGCAGGCCTCAGGCCAGCAAATGCAAGGCTGCGGCCAGGTCGGCGCGCAAGTCATCTACCGCTTCGAGACCGATGGAAAACCGCACCAACGTGCCATGTGCAAGATGCGCGGGCCAACCAGCGCGCATGCTGGCCAGGTTGTACGGCATCACCAGGCTGACCGGGCCACCCCAGCTGTAACCGATCTCGAAGAGCTTCAGACCGTCGCAAAACGCATCCACCTGCGCCTGACTGTAGTCAGGCTTGAAAATCACGCTGAACAGACCGGCCGCTGTGCCTGGGCCACCCCCGCACAACACCTGCCAATGGCGGTGCCCCGGCGAATTGGCCAGCGCCGGGTGCAGCACCTGGGCAAATTCAGGCCGGGTCTGGCACCAATGCGCCAGCGCGCGGGTGGCTTCATCATGGGCGGTGTAACGCAGCTTGATACTGGACAAGCCGCGCAACACCGACTCCATATCGTTGGCCGCCACACCCAGCCCCAGGCGCATATGACACAGCTTGAGCTGCATGTGGAGCGCTTCAGAACGGGTGATGACGCTGCCCATCAGCACGTCACCCCCGCCATTGGGGTATTTGGTGAGCGCATGAATGGAAATATCGACCGCCAGCGGCATCTTCGCGCCAGGTTGCAGGTCAAACGGCGCAAACGCCAACCCCGCGCCCCAGGTGTTGTCCAGTGCGCAGAGCACGCCCGCTGCCTTACAGATGCGCACTTGTGCGATCAGGTCGGGGAACTCCAGTGTCACCGAGCCCGCCGCCTCCAGCCACACCAGCCGGGTTTTGGGCGTGATCTTGGCGGCCAGGTCTCGCGGGTTGAGCGCGTCATAAAACTGGTGGCTGATGCCCCAGTGCATCAACTCGCCTTGCGCCAGGGCTTTGTTGGGGCCGTACACATTGTCAGGGATCAGCACCTCATCGCCGCTGTTGAGCAAGGCCAGCGAAACGTTGGCAATGGCTGCCAGACCGCTGGGCACCAGCAGGCATTGAAAGCCGCCCTCCAAAGTGCACAGGCGCTCTTCCAGCGTGTAGCTGGTGGGGGTGCCGTGCAGGCCGTAGGTGTAGGCTGACTTGTCCTTCCACTCGAACTGCCGCATGGCCGACACGCTGGGGAAAAAAACCGTTGAGGCCTTGAAAATACCCGGCTGGGGTGCCTTGAAACCGCTGGGCGCAACGTAGTCGTGGTGAATCAGGTCGGTGCTGGAAACAGGCATGGCGCCCTCGTTCAAAAGCTGAAAAAAACAAACCAAATCAAAGTGCTACGATCAAACGCTCCACTTTTGGATGAGCTGTTCGGGCCGCATGTTGTCGTAACCTTCAAAGGGCTGGTGAATCCACGGGTTGGTGGGCAGGTAGTCCACACAATAGTCGGGCGTGAAGGCGGAGATGGCCTTGGTCCAGATCACCGCGCTGCGCAACTCGGTGATGGGCTGGTAGTTGTTTTTCAGCAGCTCGATGACTTTGTTCAGCGTGTGGCCGGAGTCAGCCAGGTCATCCACCAGCAGCACCTTGCCAGCGATCTGGCCTTTGGGGGTGGTGATGTAATGGGCAATGTCCAACTGCCCTTGTACCGTGCCCGCTTCAGAGCGGTAGGAACTGGTGGACATGATGGCCAGTGGTTTGTCGAAAACCCGTGAGAGCACGTCCCCCGGGCGCATGCCACCGCGTGCCAGACACAGGATGGTGTCAAACTGCCAGCCCGACTGGAACACCTTGATGGCGAGTTTTTCGATCAGGTTGTTGTACTCGTCGTAGCTCACATACAGGTGTTTGCCGTCTTCTGTCAACATGAAAATGCTCCTGAAAAAATAGCTTCTTGCGCAATAGATATAAGGGCTAGAGGCTGATTTCTTATATATAAACTAGGCAAAGGCGTTGGCCGCTGGGCAGCTCAGTCGGCCAGAAACGGGTGGCGCATCATGATGGTGTGGTCACGGTCCGGGCTGGTGGACACCACATGAATTGGCACGCCGGTAACTTGCTCAATGCGCTGCAGGTACAGGCGCGCGGCAGTAGGCAGCTTGTCGTATTGCGTGACACCCACAGTGGTGTCGCTCCAGCCGTCCATGGTTTCATACACCGGGGTGCAGCGGGCAATGTCGTCCGCGCCCATGGGCAAAATGTCAGTTAACTCACCGTCAAGCATGTAGCCAGTACAAAGCTTGAGTTCTTTCAAGCCATCCAGCACGTCAAGTTTGGTGATGCACAGACCGGTCAGACCATTGACCTGGGCCGATCGCTTCAGAAGCGCCGCGTCAAACCAGCCGCAGCGGCGGCTACGCCCGGTGGTGACACCTTTTTCGGCACCCACGGTGCTCATGTGCCAGCCGGGTGTGCCTTCCACTTCCCAGTCCAGCTCGGTTGGGAACGGGCCGCCTCCAACACGGGTGCAATAGGCTTTGGTGATGCCTAGCACGTAATGCAGCAGCCCCGGGCCGACGCCTGCACCCGCTGAAGCATTGCCCGCCACGCAGTTGCTGGACGTCACAAACGGGTAAGTGCCGTGGTCCACATCCAGCAGCGTGCCCTGGGCCCCTTCAAACAACAGGTTTTCACCCTTGAGGTGGGCGTCATTCAACTCACGCGACACATCGGCCATCATGGGTTTGAGCAATTCAGCATGGCGCATGGCTTCGTCATAGACCGGCTGGAACTGCACCTCGCCGTCTTTCATGTAGGGGGCCAGTGTGGGGCCAAAGTCAAAACTGCGCGAATTCAGGTAGGTGGTCAGCACATGGTTGTGCAGGCTCAGCAGCTCGCGCAGCTTATTAGCGAAACGCTCAGGGAATTTCATGTCCTGCACGCGCAGGGCACGGCGAGCGATTTTGTCTTCATAGGCCGGGCCAATGCCGCGGCCGGTGGTGCCAATCTTCTCAACGCCGCCCTCTTCGCGCGCGGCTTCGCGGGCCACATCCAGCGCAGCGTGAAACGGCAAGATCAGCGGGCAGGCCTCACTGACGCGCAGGCGCGAGCGCAGTTCAACACCGACTTTTTCCAGCCCGGCAATTTCTTCAAACAGTTTGGCGGCTGACAACACCACACCGTTGCCGATGTAGCACTTCACGCCCGGTCGCATGATGCCGCTGGGAATCAGGTGCAAGGCGGTTTTGACGCCATTGATTACTAGCGTGTGGCCAGCGTTGTGGCCGCCCTGAAAGCGCACCACGCCCTGGGCGCTTTCGGTGAGCCAGTCGACCAGCTTGCCTTTGCCTTCGTCACCCCACTGGGTGCCCACCACGACAACGTTACGTCCTTTGATTGCAGTCATATGTTTCGCTTTGTTTCACTCAAATTGCTTGCACAAGCCAAAGACCAGCGGACTCAACGAGTTCGCGGTCGCAATGGAATTCGTCAACTTCACTCTCATGACCGGGCAACACACACACCACCACCTCGCCGCGCGAACGCAGTGAAGCAATGGCAGCGGCCAGCATCGGCTCGTTGCGCCAGGGCGCGCGAATCGCTGCCTGCAGTGGCCGCACTGAGACGGCACTTACCAGTGTTTTCAAATCGAGGCTGAATCCGGCGGCCGGTCGGTTGCGGCCAAACACGGCACCGGCCTGGTCATAACGCCCGCCACGCGCCAAGGCACCACTGGCACCGGGGGCGTAAATGGCAAACCGTGCGCCGGTGTAGTAAGCGTAGCCTTGGAGGTCAGCCAGGTCAAAAGTCACCTGAACACCCGACAAATGAGCCGCCAGGCGCTTTAAATTTTGTAGTGCTTCAGGCACACCAGGCAAGGGCGGGAGGGCCTTTTCGGCCTCATCCAATACCGAGACGTCGCCGTAAAGCTGTACCAGCGTCAGCAGGCCCTGACGAATGTCGTCAGGCAAATTGCGGGACAGTGATGCCAGCTCAGAGCTGTCTTTGGCCGCCAGCGCCGCATACAACAAAGCAAGTTGTGCCGCGCTTAGCGACTGGCCTAACAACAGGGACTTGACCAGACGCGCGTCGGCTAGGTCAATGCTGGGGCTAGTGACCTTGGCCGCTTTGAGGCAGTCCAGCGCCAGCGTCAGTACCTCGATGTCTGCCTCCAGACCGGCGTGACCATAAATCTCAGCGCCAAACTGCAAGGGTTCACGGGTGGCGTGCGGTGCGCTGGGCAGTGTGTGCAGCACCGGGCCGCAATAGCACAGCCGCGTCACCCCGCTGCGGTTGAGCAGGTGAGCGTCAATGCGGGCCACCTGCGGCGTGCTGTCAGCCCGCAGGCCCAGCATGCGGCCAGAGAGTTGGTCAACCAGTTTGAAAGTTTGCAGATCCAGCGCCATACCGGCGCCCGTCAACAGCGATTCAAGATGCTCCAGCAGCGGCGGCATGACCAACTCGTAGCCATAACAACGCGCCGCATCCAGCAGGTCTCGACGTAATTCTTCGATGTGCCGCGCTTCAGACGGCAAGACATCGGCAGTGTGATCCGGCAGGACCCAAGCAGACATGGATAAGTGGGAGGCTGTTAAAACCTGAATTCTACCGGGCGAATGCCGGCGCCAAGCTCAGACCAGCCACCAAATCAGCAACAAGCCAAGCAGCAGGCTGGCCAGACCGAAAAAACGCAGCTGCCCATCGCTGAGCTTCAGAATCTGGGTGAAGGTTTGACGCCAGGTGGAAGGCGAGACAAAAGGCATGAAGCCTTCCACCAGCAAGACCAACGCCATAGCCAGCCAGAACGTGGTGCTGTCCAGGCCGGACTCCACGCTTATTTTTTGCTTGCTGGCGACGCTGAGGCACCACCGCGCAGTGTTTTGAAGAAGTCCGAGCTGCTGGGATCGAGCACCAACACATCGCTCTTTTTGGAGAAGCTGGCTTTGTAGGCGTCCAGGCTGCGGTAAAACTGCGCAAACTGCGGGTCGCGGCCAAAGGCTTCGGTATAGGTGCTGGCGGCCTCGGCATCGCCCTCACCCTTGATCTTTTGCGCGTCTCGGTAAGCGTTGGCCACCGCCACTTCACGCTGACGGTCGGCGTCAGCACGGATTTTTTCTCCTTCGGCAAAGCCGGTAGAGCGCAGTTCATTGGCCACACGTTTACGTTCGGCCTCCATACGCCGATACACCGACTCGGTGATCGCATCGACGTAGTCCACCCGGGTGATGCGCACATCCACCACATCAATGCCCCAGGGCTTGGCGCCACGCACCTGACCCAGCACCTCGCGCTTGACGTCTTCCATCAGGGCCTCACGCTTGGCAGACAACAACTCTTTGACGGTGCGCTTGTTGATCTCTTCCTGGAACGCGTTACGCACCACCCGATTGAGCTGGCTGGCACCCGCAGCTTCTGTGGTGCCAACGTTACGGATGTACTCGGTAGGCTCCGAAATACGCCAGCGCACAAACCAGTCAATCACCACACGTTGCTTTTCAGCCGTCAACACCGGTTCGTTGTCGGTGCTATCAAGGGTCAGCAACCGTTTATCGATGTACGACACGTTTTGAAAAGGCGGCGGCAGCTTGAAGTTCAAGCCAGGCTCCACAATGACTTCCTTGATCTGCCCCAGCGCAAACACCACACCGAACTGGCGCTGATCCACCACAAACAAGGTCGAGCTGGCCAACGCCAACAGCACCAGCAACGTCGAAAAAATAAAACCTAAGCGATTCATCAGAGAGCTCCTAGCGGGTTTCGCGGGTACGTGCGCGAGCAGCATCGCGGGTGCGGGCATCGGCAGCCGCGTCAACAGCCGGGACACTGGAGACAGTTGGTGCTGAAACAGCAGCCACACCAGCCACCTCTTGTGACACCGGACTCGTCATTTGCATGATTTTGTCCAGCGGCAGATACAGCAGGTTGGAGCCCTGCCGGGAATCCACCATAACTTTGGTCACGCTGCTGTAGATTTGCTGCATGGCGTCGATGTACATCCGGTCACGCGTGACCTGTGGTGCCTTCTGATATTCGGCCAGCACGGATTTGAAGCGTTGTGAATCGCCCTGTGCCTGAGCGACGATCCGGGCTTTGTAGGCATCGGCCTCCTCCTTCAGACGCGACGCGGCACCCACTGCGCGCGGAATCACGTCGTTGGCGTAGGCTTGGGCTTCATTTTTGGCACGTTCACGCTCCTGGCCAGCTTTAAGCACATCGTCAAAGGCCGCTTGCACTTGCTCGGGTGGGCGAACGCCGCCTTGCTGCAAGTTGATACCGACCACCTCAATGCCGACTTTGTAACGGTCCAGAATTTTTTGCATCAGATCACGCACCCGCGGCGCAATCTGGTCACGCTCATCCGACAGGGCCGCGTCCATGCGCATCTTGCCCACCACTTCCCGCACCGCCGTTTCAGCGGCCTGAACCACCGCGTCAGCCGGGGCGCGGCTTTCGAACAAAAATGCACGAGCATCGTTTAGGCGGTATTGGACGGCAAATTTGATCTCGACAATGTTTTCATCCTCGGTCAACATTGCCGATTCACGCAGGCCTGTAGCTTTGATGATGGTGTCACGTCCCACATCCACAGAGCGGATCTGGGTCACAAAAACCAGCTCATGGCGCTGAATGGGGTACGGCAGACGCCAGTTGAAACCGGCACCCACGGTGGCGTTGAACTTGCCAAACTGCGTGATGACAGCCTGTTGACCTTCCTGAACGATGAAGAACCCGGTGCCCAGCCAGATCAACACCGCCACACCGGCAATCAAACCCGCGCCAATACCGGCCGTCTTCATGTCGGGCTGAAAATTGTTCGGGCCTTTGCCACCGTTGCCACCACCGGTGCCGCCGCCCATGCCGCGCCCCGGCTTGGCGTTGCCAAACAGGCCACCGAGCTTGCGGTTGAAATCACGCCACAGTTCATCCAGATCAGGAGGGCCTTGATTGCCCCCCCCTTTGGAAGGCCGTTCCTCGTTGCGAGGTGGTTCAGGATTGGGTGTGGGCCGGTCGGCCTCGCCGCCCGAATTGTCAGCTGGCTTGTCATCGCCACGGCCCCAGCGCGGGTCGTTGAGATTGAACATTCCCTGGAGGCGTCGCGGCAGGAGAGCCAAGCTAAAGGTAGGTAATTGAAGTTTCATCGCAGCAGGTCTTATCGAATAAGGGGAGATTGTGCCGAATCAGTCGGCAGCCTCATGATCTGGAGGGAAATCTGGGGCGGTTGTGGCTGTACGCCGGGCACTCACGGCTTGCACAAGCAGTTGACGCAGCCCAGCGATACCCTCACCGTCCTGAGCACTCAGAAAAATCCTGGGGGTTTGTTTTCCGTCAAGGTCGTAGCTGTCTTTCAACACCATGGGACGGTGATCCTGTACCACTGCATCTAATTTGTTGAAAACAAGAACTTGCGGAACATCGTGCGCACCAATTTCCTTGAGAACGCGCTGCACTTCAGCAATCTGGTTGACATGGTTGTCACTAGAAAAATCGACCACATGCAACAACAGGTCAGCATCCACAGCCTCCTGCAGCGTGGCTTGAAAAGCGTCCACCAGCCCGTGCGGCAAATCACGAATAAACCCGACGGTGTCGGACAACGAAATCATACGCCCCATATCACCTAGATAGAGCTGGCGCGTGGTGGTGTCGAGCGTGGCAAAGAGTTGGTCCGCTGCGTAAGCTCTGGCCTTGACCAGCGCGTTGAACAAGGTGGATTTGCCAGCATTGGTGTAACCCACCAACGAGATATTGAATGCATCGCGCCGGTCACGCTGGCGGCGTTGGGTGTGCCTTTGCCGCTTGACTTTGGCCAACCGCTCTTTGATGCGTTTAATGCTGTCGCCAATCATCCGGCGGTCCAGCTCAATCTGCGTTTCACCAGGGCCACCACGCATGCCGATACCACCGCTTTGCCGCTCAAGGTGCGACCAGCGCCGCACCAACCGGGTGCTCAGGTACTGCAGGCGCGCGAGCTCCACCTGGAGTTTGCCTTCATGGCTGCGGGCTCGTTGACCGAAGATTTCCAGAATCAGCAAGGTCCGGTCATTGACCGGCAACTCCAGATGCCGCTCCAGGTTGCGTTGCTGCGCCGGACTGAGGTTCTGGTCGAACAAAATTTCCTGCGCGCCGAGTTGTGTGGCCAGCAGTTTGATCTCATCCGCCTTACCGCTACCGACAAACAGCGCCGCATCCGGCGCTCGACGCTTACAGGTGAGGCGCGCTACCGGTTGGAGGCCGGCAGTTTGCGCCAGCAATCCAAGCTCTTGAAGCTCGCCGTCAAAGTGGGGAAGTCCGAAGTCAACACCCACCAGAACGGTGGGCACCAAGACACGATCAGGCGGCGGCAGGTTGGTCACCCTCAGTAGCTGAGAAATTAACCGCACGCCCTGGGACGATGGTCGAGATGGCGTGTTTATAAACCATCTGGGTTACCGTGTTGCGCAGCAACACCACGTACTGGTCAAATGATTCAATCTGGCCCTGCAGCTTGATGCCGTTCACCAGATAAATAGATACAGGAACATGTTCTCGACGCAGCGTGTTGAGAAACGGATCTTGTAGCAGTTGGCCTTTGTTGTTCACGATATTCTCCGTGTTCGGATAATTAAAGAAGGAAGGACGATACCACAGCCATCTGCCGCATTGAACTCAGTAGCAGCATAGCCCCAATAAAAATGTCACTCTGGCGTGACACCCCTATCAATTGGCCTTGTCCGCAAACGGGTTGGCTGCGGTCTTCATTTCAATGCGCAGCGGTGTCCCTACCAAATCGAAAGCCTGACGGAAACGGCCTTCCAGAAAACGCTTGTAAGCGTCGGTCACATGCTCCAGGGAATTCCCGTGAATCACGATGATCGGAGGATTCAAACCGCCTTGGTGGGCATAGCGCAACTTGGGCCGGTACATACCAGCCCGCTTGGGGCTCTGGAATTGCACTGATTCCAGGAGCAAGCGCGTTAGCACTGGCGTGGACATCTTGCAATTGGCCGCCTTGTACGCCTGAATGATGGAAGCCCAAAGAGGCCCCAACCCTTGGCGCTTCTGAGCAGAGATCAGGTGCATGTTGGCAAACTTCAGGAAACCCAGGCGTGTCTCAATGGAACGCTTGACCAATTCCCGTTGGTAGTCGTCAACCGCATCCCATTTGTTTACAGCCAAGACCACCGCCCTGCCGTTTTCCAGGATGTAGCCGGCAATGTGCGCATCCTGATCGGTCACGCCCTGCGTGGCATCAATTAGCAGCAACACCACGTTAGCTGATTCAATGGCCTGCAGGGTCTTCACCACAGAAAACTTTTCAATGGCTTCAAAAACCTTGCCACGGCGGCGCAGACCAGCGGTATCGATCAACTCAAACTTCTGACCTTCTCGCTCAAACGGCACGGAAATAGCATCACGGGTGGTGCCGGGCAGGTCGAAAGCCACCAGACGTTCCTCACCGAGCCAGACATTGATCAGGGTGGATTTTCCAACATTGGGACGGCCCGCTACAGCCAGTTTGATCACGCCCGGCACAACCTCTTCTTCGTCGGCGTCATCTTGCAGATTCAACGGCTTCAAGGTCTGATCCAGCAAGTCCCGAATGCCTTGCCCATGCGCGGCTGAAACAGGCAAAACCTCTCCCAAACCCAACTCGTAAAACTCGACCAGTTGCGCACCTTCGAGCATACCCTCTGCCTTGTTGGCAACCAGCAGGCAGGGCTTGCCCAGGCGCCTGAGGTACTTGGCAATATCGTGGTCTTGTGCGGACACACCGCCACGGGCATCCACCATAAAGATCACCACGTCCGCTTCGGCGACGGCCTGACGAGTTTGCTTGGCCATCTCTTTGTAGATGCCGCTAGTGGCGTCGGGCTCGAAACCACCGGTGTCGATGACGATGAATTCGTGTCGGGTGTGCTTGCCGTTGCCGTAGTGTCGGTCTCGCGTCAACCCCGAGTAATCAGCAACGATCGCTTCTCGGGATTTGGTCAGCCTATTGAACAGCGTTGACTTGCCCACATTGGGGCGGCCCACCAGGGCCAATACGGGCTTCATTGTGATATTTGAAGGTTAGTCGGGCTGAAAGCCGAACACACCACCGTCGCGAGTGACCGCCACCAGTGTGGTGCCCGCCACAACCGGCGTAGTAGCAACGCCAGAGGTATCGGTGTTCAGCCGAGTCAACGGGCTCCCATCAACGCGCGACATGAAGTGCAGCATCCCGCTGCTGTCACCCACCACCACGGAGCGACCCAGCACCAACGGGCCGGTCAGATGCCGGTAACGCAGACGGTCAGAAGACCAGGCTTCACCACCATCGCCCAATCGCCAAGCGATCAGTTTTCCATCCTCTTCCACCCCGTAAACCTGTTTGTCGTCCGCTTGCAGACCAACCGAGCCGGAGGCTGGGTGTTTCCAGACGATATTTCCACGCTCGGCATTGACACAGCCTACCGCAGCCTGGAAGGCGCGCGCACAGACCACGCTGGATTCGCGGCCGACACCCGCCACCAGGTCCACCAAGCGTTCAATATCGTTGGTACCACGAGGTGTTGCAATGGGCGCGTCCCAGAGCACGTTTCCGTTCAAAGGGTTAAGGCCCATCAAACGCCCGGACAAACCAACGACCAAGGAGTTGTTAACCGCCATCAAAACGCCGGCTTGGCGCAATACCAGCGCTTCGCCGGGGCGCTGACTGGCCCAGAGTTTTTTACCCGTACGGCTATCAAAAGCAGACACCTCCCGATCAGCACCCAATATAAAAACACGCTCTCCAGCCACTAAGGGCGCGGTGAAGACCTGGCTCGATAGGCGTGAACGCCAAAGCTCGTGCTCGCCTTCCATGGTCACCAACTCATTGCTGCGGGTCACAACCGCCGAGAAGCGACCGTCGCTCCCCACGCCCGCTGCAATCGGTGCACCCACGTTGTTGCGCCACAAGACGGCACCGGTACGCGCATCCAGTGAGGTGACCGTCCCAGCGGATCCTGCCAAGGTGATCGTCATTGCCGTGGTGTGGACTGATAAAGGAAAGTCGACCTTGCCGATCTGGCTGGTCCAGGCTGTTTTGACACCCAACAGCGCCGGGTTGGCACCCAGGTCGGCAGGCTTGGGGCCGCTGGAACCACTGGCACATGCGCCCAACACACCAACCAAAAACGTGCTTAGCCCAACTTGCAAAAGTCGGCTGACAGAAAAATGAATCATCATGAGCTACTTCCCTTGTGCAGTGTCAACCGGTGCAATGCCTTGTACGTCAACGCCCAAAGCGTTGAGCTTGACCTCAACCAATCGCCGGTATTCGGTGCTGGGTTCGAAAACTTTGTAGGCTTTGAGGTAGTGATTGATGGCTTGGGGCGTGTTGCCCTGTAGCGCCAGTATGTCGCCAGTACGGTCGGCCACCAAAGCCTCAAAGCCCGCCGGAAATTTTCCACCCAACTGACTCAGAGCACCGTCAAGATCTTTGGCGTCCATCAGTATGCCTGCCAATCTGAGCTTGGCCACGGCCTGATAACCTGTGTCTGAAGACTTCTCGGCAACCCAGGTCAGTGCGGCTTTGGCAGCATCTGGTTTGCCCGCCCTGGCGAAGTGCCGCGCGGCCAGCAGCCCCGATTGCTGCGCGTAAGTTGTGGCTGCGAACCGCTCTTTCATATCGGAAAAAACGCGATCAATCTTGGTTGTATCGCCTGATTGAATGGAGCGCTCAACTTCATCAAACAGCGCCGCCGCCTGATTGGCCTGACTGCGTTGCCAAAAATTGTAAAAATTCCAGCTGGCAAAAGCCGCCAATATGGCGATCAGGGCCCAGGTGATGGCATTGCCATATTGCTTCCAGAAATGCTTGATCTGGTCAAGTTGTTCCTGCTCTTCAAGATCCAGTTGGTTTGCCATGTCGTGATTCGCTAAACGTTGGATTGTAGGGTTGGCGCCCAAAGGGCCAGATCAGCCAGCGGTTGCGTCACCTGGGGCACAACGGCGTCACGCAAGGGTTTGATCGTGACCTGCCCACTTTCTATCTCGTCAGGCCCGAAGATCAAGGCGTAACGTGCACCGCTGACATCGGCTCGCTTGAACTGGCTTTTCATGCTGCCCATGCCTTCTACACCGCTGGCGTGCATCTGAACACTCAGCCCGGCCACACGCAATAGCTGCAACGTTGATAAAACCAAGGGCATGGCGGCTGCATCGGTCACGATCGCGTAGGCATCCAGCGGCGCAGAGGTTCCCAGACAACCCGCAGTTTTGACCAGTTCCAGAACCCGGTCCACGCCCAGCGCCCAACCTACAGCAGGCGTCGGCTTGCCACCCAACTGCTCAAACAGATAGTCGTAGCGGCCACCCGCGCAAACCGTACCCTGTGAACCCAGACGGTCGGTGGTGAATTCAAAAACTGTCAGGTTGTAATAGTCCATACCGCGCACAAGTCGTGGATTGACGGTATAGGCCACGCCATTGGCATCCAAAATGGATTTCAGAGTGCTGAAATGCAATACAGATGCTTCACCCAGAAAATCCAGTAGCTTGGGCGCTGCATTCACCAGATTTTGCATCTGCGGATTTTTGGTATCCAAAATACGCAGGGGGTTGCTGTAAAGACGCCTTCGGGCCTCTTCATCAAGTGTGTCGATGCTTTGCTCAAAGTAGGCAATCAGCGCTTGCCGATGGGCCTGACGCTCGGCTGGCTGCCCTAGGCTGTTGAGCTCCAGCCGCACATCAGTCAAGCCAATCTCAGCCCAAAGAGCGGTGGCCATCAAGATCAGTTCAGCATCGACTTCTGGGCCTGGAAAACCCAACGCTTCGGCACCAATCTGGTCAAACTGCCGATAACGGCCTTTTTGTGGGCGCTCGTGGCGAAACATCGGCCCCATGTAATACAAACGCTTGCCACCGTCATACAGCAGACTGTGTTCAAGCGCAGCCCGCACCACACCCGCTGTGGCCTCGGGGCGCAACGTCAGCGGATCACCATTGAGGCGATCTTCGAAGCAATACATCTCTTTTTCGACAATATCCGTCACTTCACCCAAGCCTCGCACAAAAAGTGGCGTGCGCTCAACGATGGGCGTGCGGATGTTGCGGTAGGCAAAGCGGGCCATCAAATGGCGCACCTTGCTCTCAAACCACTCGACACTGGCAGATTCGGGCGGCAACACATCATTCATGCCTTTGACGGCCGTGAGCTTGGCTGCAGGGGGATTTGCTACTTTTTCATTCATGAAAGGGGAACGTCAAGCCCTGTCCGCAACCTGCGTACCAAAGCGTTTTTCAACATAATCTTCAACGATGACTTGAAATTCTTCTGCGATGCTTTCACCGCGCAGTGTCATTCGCTTTTCGCCATCAATAAAAACCGGGGCTGCCGGTGCTTCACCGGTGCCGGGCAGACTGATACCAATGTCCGCCTGTTTGCTTTCACCGGGACCATTCACAATGCAGCCCATTACCGCCACCTTCATCTTTTCGACACCCGGATACTTGGTGCGCCAATGCGGCATCTGCGCACGCAAAAATTCTTCAATACGCTGTGTCAATTCCTGAAAGGTTGTGCTGGTCGTACGGCCGCAACCTGGGCATGCAGTCACGCTTGGCACAAAAGAGCGCAATTCGAGCGCCTGCAAAATCTCTGCAGCGATCACCACCTCTTGCGTGCGTGACTCACTTGGCTGCGGTGTCAGTGACACCCGGATCGTATTGCCAATGCCTTCTTGCAACAGGACCGAAAGCGCTGCAGCCGATCCCACAACACCTTTGGCGCCCATGCCCGCCTCGGTCAAGCCCAGGTGCAGGGCATAGTCACAGCGTTTGGACAGCTCGCGGTAGACCGAAATCAGATCCTGCACACCGCTGACCTTGCAGGACAGGATGATCTGGTTTGGGTTCAAACCCAGCTCAACGGCTTGCTGGGCGGAATCAAGAGCAGAGGTGATCAAAGCCTCGTACATCACCGGCTTGGCGCCCCAAGGGACATCACGGCGACTGTTCTGGTCCATCAAATCTGCCAGCAAAGCCTGATCCAGACTACCCCAATTGACCCCAATGCGTATCGCCTTGTTCCAGCGCACAGCAGCCTCAATCATCTGGGCAAATTGTTTATCGCGTTTGTCACCCTTACCCACATTGCCGGGGTTGATGCGGTATTTGGACAAGGTTCGGGCACACTCTGGAAACTCGGTGAGCAACCGGTGGCCGTTGTAGTGAAAGTCTCCGATCAGCGGGACATCAATGCCCATGCGGTCCAGCTGCTCACGAATATGCGGTACCGCTTGAGCGGCCTCAGGCGTATTGACCGTCAAACGCACCATCTCGGAGCCTGCCAGCGCGAGTTCTTTGACTTGAATGGCAGTACCAATCACGTCTACCGTGTCGGTATTCGTCATGGACTGAATCCGCACCGGGGCATCTCCTCCCACAGTGACAATTCGACTGCCCCAGACAACCTGGGCCTGGCGGGTTATCTTGCCTTGCGCGCTGGCTCCAGCGATAGGGTTGGCTTTGGACATTACTTCACCTCAAATCGGGCAATATTTTCGCGAACCAGGGGTGCTAGGTCAAAAGGCTTACCACGCACTGAAACCGACACCACATCAGCCCGGCCCACAGTCACGGACATTGGCAGTTGCCCGGCAACCCGAACCACCTCCCCGTTGATGAGGATTTTCCGCAGCTTGGGAAGACCCGTTGCATCTATCACCTCCACCCACGATTCACCCCTGGCACTCAATTCAAGCATTGCAGGCTGAGCTGGTGAGGCAGAAAGCTCTGCAACAACTGCCGAGCCGACGCTGGCATCAGCAGCTTTGCTAGCGGCTTCAAGCGGACTATTGACGGATGTCTGCACCGCTTGCGGTAGCGAAGCGGGCGTTGCCGGCATACCGCCTGACAGCTCAACCGCGCTGGCATTGGCAGCGGGTAAAAGGGCTTCCTGCTGATCAGCAGCAACGGCAGGCTCCAGGGCATTGATGGGAGCAAGGTCCTCAATGACTGGCGAAGGCGCCACTGGCCAGGTCAGGATCACAGCGATGGCCACAAACAGCACCAAAACCGCAAGACCGATCGGCGTAGAAACTTGTGCAAAAACACCGCGTCGCGAGCTACCTCCAGGGTCCTTGAAAGTGGTATTTAGCTGGGTTTCGTTCGCCTTGAACGGACTGGCCTGAAGTTCAGGCAAACTCGCCATGATGGGCGTCGGATCGATCTTCAGGGTCCGACAGACGCTCAGCGCCAGCGAGCGCGCAAACACCAAGTCTGGCAGCTCTTCAAACCGACCCGCTTCAAGCGCTTCGAGCTTCTTGACGGACACTTTCAGGCCCACGGCCAAGGCTGCGATGTGAAGCCCCTGAGCTTCGCGGGCCTCTCGCAGCATCGCACCGGCCCGAGCTGAAGACTGCGCCAATGTGGTAGCCGGTCTCTCGCCCGCAAAGACTTCGTCACTCATCAAATGCTCCACGCTGGTACAGAACTGCTTCAGGTGACTGCGGAAAACGCTTTATCAACTGAACCGCCAGCTGGTTCATCGCCTCAAAGTTCGCCATGCGGCGCTCAATCTTGACGCCAAGCCACAACGTCTCGGCATTCGCCAGCTCCGTGTTGTTCAGACGGCGAATGTAGAACTGCGCGCGCGCAAAGTCTTTTCTTTGGAAGAGAACGTTCGACAAGTTGTAACCAGTGACTGGGTTGCCCGCGTCATATTCGTAGGACTTGAGCAAACTTGCCTCGGCTTCAGTCAACTGTCCTGCCTTGATCTGGCATAGGCCCTGAGCCATGTGGGTTTTCGCACGCTCTCGGTACAATGGATTGGCCAAAGCCTGATCGAAATATGCCATAGACTGCGGGTAGCGACCATCCTGACACTTCAACCACGCCATGTTGTGCAGCACGTTGCTGTCACGCGGCTTCAGCGAGAGTGCTTTGTTGAAGCTCTCTTCAGCTATGCCATAGTCATTCAAGCGCATGTAGATCAACCCACGCAGACTAAAAGCGTCCGAGTAGATCGGATCGATCAGGATCGCTTGCTTGATTTCATCCAGCGCAATCGTGGTTTTGCCCTGTTCCAGGTATCCCAAAGCCAGCTCCACGCGAATACGAGCGCGCTTGCGCTCGGCGGTTTCGTCCGACTCTGTAATGATGTCTTCTTGCATGGCCGCAGCACCTGGCGAACCAGCATGCCCGGCGCAACCACTTAGCGTTATCCAGCTACAAAATACAAAAAAGGCAAAAAACAAGTCAATACGACGGATTGCTCTATTTTTCATCGTGGCTTTCAATGTTCAGACTTTTGCAACAGTTGTAGCGGCCAACAGTGCGGCTGCGGGCTCGGCGCTGCGCTGGCGCGCAATGCGCACCGCGACCCGCGTGCGGTCCACCACATCGCCAGCCAGTTGCCCACAAGCAGCATCAATGTCGTCGCCACGGGTCTTGCGAATGGTCGTTGTAATCCCTGAATCACTCAGTATCCTGGCAAACGCCAAGACACGTTCAGGCTTGGAGCGGTGCAAGCCCGAAGCCGGAAATGGGTTGAACGGTATCAAATTGAACTTGCACCATGACACCGAATGACCGTAATGCTTAACCAACTGCACCAGCTCAATTGCCAACGCGTCGGTGTCGTTCACAGCATCGAGCATGCAGTATTCAAAAGTAACGAAATCCCGGGGTGCATGCGCCAGGTAACTGACACAGGCGGGCATCAACTCCTCTAGCGGGTGCTTGATATTGAGTGGTACCAAATAGTCACGCAAGGTGTTGTTAGGGGCGTGCAGAGACACCGCCAGCGCTACCGGGCACTCAAGCCCAAGCAAATCCATCTTTCTGACCAACCCGGATGTCGAAACGGTCACACGGCGGCGCGACAGACCATAGGCATGATCGTCCAGCATCATCCTCAGGGCAGGAACCAAGGCCGCGTAGTTTTGCAGGGGTTCGCCCATGCCCATCATGACCGCGTTGGAAATTACCCGTTCGTCGCGCTGCAGATGCTTGCGCAAAAAATGCTCGGCAAACCAGAGTTGCCCGATGATCTCGCCCGTGGTCAGGTTGCGGCTGAAGCCCTGATGCCCAGTCGAGCAAAAACGGCACCCCATGGCGCAACCGGCCTGGGTGGAGATACACAGCGTGCCCCGGTCATCTTCTGGAATGAACACCGACTCGATGACATTGCCGCCACCCACATCAAATAGCCATTTGATGGTGCCATCAGACGAAATGTGCTGCGACACCACTGTCATGGGTCTGATTTCTGAAACACCTTTGAGTTTCTGACGTAGAGACTTCGCCAGGTCGCTCATATCCTCAAAATTCGCACAGCCTCGCTGATGAATCCAGCGAAACAACTGGACAGCGCGAAAACGCTTCTCACCCAACAACTCACAAAAAGCAGTCAGGCTCGCCAGGTCGAATTCGAGCAAGTTGACCAATGAGCCAGGAACCAACCTGACTTCACGCCGCTTTGCCATGGCGTGAAGTTCATCGTGCGACTGGTCAGTGGTCATGCTGGCTATCAGCGAGAGAAAACGTTCATGCCGGGGAAAAAGAAACCCACTTCGACACAAGCGGTCTCAGCGGCATCTGACCCGTGCACGGCATTGGCATCAATGCTGTCAGCAAAATCCGCGCGAATGGTGCCAGGGGCTGCCTTTTTGGGGTCAGTGGCGCCCATCAATTCGCGATTTTTCAAAATAGCGTTTTCACCTTCCAGAGCCTGGATCATGACCGGGCCAGAAATCATGAAGCCAACCAAGTCCTTGAAGAAAGGACGCTCTTTATGCACGGCATAAAAGGCTTCCGCTTCGCGTTGCGACAGGTGGGCCATCTTGGAGGCCACAATTTTCAAGCCAGCAGCTTCAAAACGGGCGTAGATCTGGCCTATCACGTTTTTGGCAACAGCGTCGGGTTTGATGATGGAGAGTGTGCGTTCGATAGCCATGTGATTTCCTCTTAAATAAAAAAATTGGGTCAGTCGACCAAAGCCCTAGATTTTAACCTGAGCCCAGCGTGCCAAGCGGCAGGCCAGCCCGTGCTTACCTGCTGCGGCCCCCACCGGTTCGACGTGCAGCGCTTGCGCCGCCACGTTTCTTGCCAGCTTCCTGGCGCTGCCGGGAAAAGCTGTCAGCACCGATGTAACCCACTGATGTCTTGAGCGGATCTGGCTGTTGCGCCCCTTGACCTGGTGCAGCCGCCCTGGATGGGCTACGCATCGGCTTGCCCGCGCCGCGCTCTGGTGCAGTCGGTGCGCGCCCGGTGCGGGCACGCGCCTTGTCAGCGTACCCCGGCGCGACAGCGTCATGGCTGCCTGACTCCTGGGCTTGCGAGGCGCGCATCAACAGACGAATATCTGCATCATCCAACTCTACCCAGGCACCGCGCTTCAGACCGCGTGGCAAAACCATGGAGCCATAACGGATACGAATGAGTCGACTGACAGCGTGGCCGACAGACTCCAGCATGCGCCGCACTTCGCGGTTACGACCCTCTGAAATCGTCACGCGGTACCAGCAATTGGAGCCTTCTCCACCGCCCTCCTCGATAGAGCCAAACTGCGCCATGCCGTCATCCAGCCGAACCCCATCCAACAGTTTGTGCTTTTCTTCCTGCGTCAACGCCCCCAGCACCCGCACCGCGTATTCACGCTCCAGCCCGAAGCGAGGATGCATCAGATTGTTGGCCAGTTCCCCTGAACTGGTAAACAGCAGCAAGCCCTCGGTATTCAAGTCGAGGCGACCCACAGACTGCCACTTGCCTTGAAACAGCTTGGGCAACTTGCGAAACACGGTCGGCCGATTTTGTGGGTCGTCGTGGCTGACCACCTCGCCTGCGGGCTTGTGATAGGCGATCACGCGCGATGGCGGCGGCGCGATCTTGAAACGAATCGGTTTGCCGTTAACCTTGACATGATCACCAAACTGCACCCGCTGACCAATGTGCGCAGGCTCGTTATTGACGGTGATACGCCCCTCCAAAATCAGCTGCTCCATCTCCAGCCGAGAGCCCATGCCGGCCTGGGCCAGCACTTTATGCAGCTTGGGTGACTCCGGCTGGGGTGGCAGCACCCGCTTGAGCATAGGCGCCTCAGCGGTGCTTTCAGATGCGTCAAAGACGCCCGAAACAACGTCTTCAAAACGGATGACATCCAACAGCGCTTGCGCAGGTATTGGTGGTTCGGTGACAAATTCGGTCATGGTGTGTCCTGTACAAAAGCAGTCGCGCAAGGGTTCGCGCTGGTAAGTGCACCACCAGACCAGTCCAACTCGGCGGTAACCGAATCCGCAGGGCTGTGCAGCACGGAAGAAGTCAGTGGATCAGCGGTATGCGCAGTTGATTCTTGGGTTAAAAGTGCATCCAGCGCACCCGTTGCCGCCGTGGGTAACGCCAATAGGGGCAGTTGATCCAGAGAGTCGAGCCCCAGATCGTCCAGAAATTGCCGCGTGGTGGCGAAAAGTGCGGGCCTCCCAATGGTGTCCCGGTGTCCGATCACTTCAATCCAGCCCCGATCTTCCAGTTGCTTGAGGGTCAGCGCGTTGACCGTTACGCCACGAATGGCTTCGATGTCACCCCGAGTCACCGGTTGTCTGTAAGCAATGATGGCCAGTGTTTCCAGCGTGGCGCGGGTATAGCGCGGTGGCTTTTCGGGGTGCAGGCGGTCAAGATAGACGCGCATCTCGGGGCGACTCTGAAAACGCCACCCGCTGGCCACCTGAACCAGTTCCACGCCACGATCCAACCAGTCGGCTTGCAACGCGCTCAGCACGCCGTTGATGTCTGCGGCGGTCACTTCATCCTCGAACAGGGCGCGCATGTCCCGCACGGGCAAGGGTTGCTGTGCACAAATCAAAGCGGTTTCCAGGACGCGCTTGGCATCCACCGTGTTCATGGTTGGCTAATTCCGGTCAAAAAACACCCTAGGGTGCGGTACAAAACATGTGGAAGACGTGATCAGGACCGACAAGTTATCGGTGGCACGTTAAAAAAGCACTGCAAGGCAGGCTAAAAAGAAACCATATTGTAATTGAGGCCCCAAGACTCGAGCGCCGCAGCCAAATCGTCTGGAAGCGGGGCATGAAACACCAGTGACTGCCCGGTCACCGGATGCACAAACCCCAGCCGGGTGGCGTGCAAAGCCTGCCGCTGCATACCTGCTGCTATCGCACCACCATAAACAGCGTCTGCCACCAAGGCGTGGCCGATTGATGCCAGGTGAACCCGGATCTGGTGCGTACGGCCAGTGTGCAGGGTGCACTTGAGTAAACATCCGGTGGCGCAGCTGGCCAGGCATTCAAAGTCGGTCTGGGCAACTTTGCCCGCATGGACGCCCAAGTCAACCACCGCCATGCGCAGGCGATTGCCCGGGTCACGGCCCACCGGCGCATCCACATGCCGCAACAGACTGCCCTGCCAGGCAGCGTGTGCCAGCGCGAGGTACTGGCGCTTGATGGTGCGTGCTGCAATGGCCTGCACCAGCGCATCCATCACCTGCCGGGTGCGCGCCACCACCATCAAGCCGCTGGTGTCCTTGTCCAGCCGATGCACGATACCGGCACGTGGCAAGTTAAACGCCTGCGCGTCGTACCCCAACAAACGATTCATCAGGGTGCCGCTCCAATTGCCAGGCGCCGGGTGCACCACCAGCCCGGCGGGCTTGTTGATCACCAACAGGTGCTCGTCCTCAAACACGATGTCAAGCGGCAGGTGCTCGGCCTTGAAGGCTTGGCTTTGGGGCGTTGGCCGCAGCTCAATCTGCCCCACTGCGCCTGCCTTGACCTTGCTGGAGGCTTTTGTCACCAACGTGCCGTTGATCAGCACACTGCCCAAGGCGATGAGTTGCTGCAGATAAGTACGGGAAAACTCGGGTACCAGTTCGGTCAGTGCCAGATCCAGACGCATGCCATGGTGCGCAAAACTGAAAGACAATGCCCGCAGTTCTGCCTCCACGCCCGTTTCTTCGGCCAGCTCGCCGTCAGGGCCTTGAGGGGGGGTCGATATAATTTGCTGAGTGTTTTTCAAGAAAGCTGTCCTACATGCCTGATGCCAAATTATCTGCTGCCCGCGCCTGCTCACTGGCGTGTGGCGTCCTGCTGTTAGGCGCGTGCTCCACCACGACGGTTGACCCCACCGTCGGCTGGAGCCCCAACAAAATTTACGCCGAAGCCAAGGATGAGCTCAGTAGCGGGGCTTATGACAAGGCGGTGCCCCTGTTTGACAAGCTCGAAGGCCGCGCTGCCGGCACCCCTCTGGCGCAGCAGGCGCAACTCGACAAGGCCTATGCGCAGTTCAAAAACGGAGAACCGGTGCTGGCGGTGGCCACGCTGGACCGTTTCATGAAGCTGCATCCCGCCAGCCCGGCGCTGGATTACGCGCTGTATCTGAAAGGCCTGGTCAATTTCAATGACGACCTGGGCTTGTTTTCTTACCTGACCCGCCAGGACCTGTCAGAGCGTGACCAGAAGGCCGCCAAGGAGTCGTTTGAATCTTTCAAGGAACTGACCACCCGTTTTCCTGAATCCAAATACGCCGCCGACGCCAGTGCGCGAATGAATTACATTGTGAATTCCCTGGCCGAGTCCGAGGTGCATGTGGCCCGCTACTACTACGAGCGTGGCGCCTACCTGGCCGCCATCAACCGGGCACAGACCGCCATCACCGACTACCAAGGTGTGCCAGCGCTGGAAGAAGCCCTGTTTTTGATTGTCAAGTCTTATGACCAGCTGAATATGCCCGACTTGCGCGACGACGCCAAACGCGTGCTGTTAAAGAACTACCCCCAGACGCCCTACCTGACGCAGGGTTTCAAGGACAAAACACAGCCTTGGTGGAAGTTTTGGTGAGGGCATGAGCACCAAGGGCTACCGGGTTACTGCGTCAACTGGCATCCACAAAGGTGACCGGGATTACCAGCAGGATCAGGTGAGGCTGCTGAGCCACCCGCGCACAAAGGGGTGTGTGTTGGCGGTTCTGGCAGATGGCATGGGTGGCCGTAGCGGCGGTCGAAAAGCCTCAGATCAGGTCATGATGACCGCCAAACAACTCTTTGACCGCTATTCGCCCGGAGTCGATGACCCCGTGGCGATGCTGAGCCAGTTAATACTCGAAGCACACATGGTCATCAAGCTGACGGCCATCTCCACCGAGGAAGAGCCGCACAGCACGATTGCCGTTTTTGTGCTTGATCCGGACGGTAGCTGTCATTGGGCCCATGCTGGCGATTCGCGTATTTACCACTTTAATGGCAAGCAGATGGTCAGGCGCACCAAGGACCACTCCTATGTTCAAACACTGGTCAACAAAGGTGAATTGACCGATGAGCAAGCCAACTTTCACCCTCAGTCCAACATCTTGATGGGTTGCCTGGGAACCGAAAAAGAGCCCCCCATGGACAGCCACTCGATAGCCAAATTGCAGCCCGGCGACAGCTTGTTAGCCTGCAGCGATGGCTTGTGGCACTACTTCACTGAAGCGGAACTTGGCTCGGTGTTGACCGCTTTGTCTGCCCGAGAGGCCAGTGAATTCCTGGTCGACAAGGCACGCCTACGCGCCAAAGGCAGCGGTGACAACTTGTCGCTGGTGATCGTCAAGGTCGAAGAAGCTGCCGCTTAAGGGTCTGTAGCTGCGGCCATGTCACGCTTATCAGGGGGGCGTGGCCGTCTGAGAGGCGTCCTGCAAGGTCTGTTCCTTTTGGGTGGCCAGTTTGGTTTCAATGCGCTTGAGCGCTTCCAGGGCTTTGGTTTTGCGCTCCATGTCGTTGAGCAGCAGTTCCTGGCGACGTAACTCATCCATCACCAAACGCCTGTCTTTGCGGGCATCGCGCAGACAGTCAGACACTGCAAACTGGCTGTAACACCGCCGTTCGGCCTGCTGGTACGCCGCTTCATGACCCGATCGCTCTGCGGCGACACGCTGCCGCTCGGCACTAAGGTCCAGTACCGCGGGCTCAGGTGTAAGTACCTGGGCACCGGCGAAGGCCTGCCAACCCAACAACAAACCTATCCAGAGTCCTGATTTCATGTCAGCCGCGTGTCCACGTTACGACGCTCCAGCGCCAGAAATTCACCCGTCTGCATTTCCTTGATGCGTGACACTGTGCGCACAAACTCATTGACCATCTGTCCTTCGGTATACAGCAGCTCTGTCGCCACTTCAGCTGACATGATCAGATTCACCCGCCGATCGTAAAGCACATCCACCAGCCAGGTAAAACGCCTGGCCTCAGCAGCCATCCGTGGCGCCATCTGCGGAACATTGCTGAGCAGCACTGTGTGAAACTGGCTGGCCAACTCCAGGTAATCGTTTTGCGAGCGCGGGCCGCCACACAAGGTTTTGAAGTCAAACCAGACGACGCCGCCGGCACGCCGCTTGGCCTGAATCAAACGTGACTCAATTTTCAGCACCGGATCCTGATCCGGCTGTTCTGCCAACCGCTCAAAGGCGATGGTCATGGCGGCATCTGCGTCTGGCCCCAGGGGCGTGTGATACAGCTGCAACTGCTCCATGGTCAGGCCCCGGTAGTCGGTGCCGTTATCAACATTGATCACCTGCAGCTCGCGCTTGATCATCTCGATCGCGGGCAGCACGCGGTCGCGGTTCAGACCATTGGGGTACAGGTCATCGGGTTTGAAGTTGGAGGTGGTCACCATGCCTACGCCATTGTCAAACAGCGCTTTGAGCAGACGGTGCAAGATCATCGCATCGGTGATGTCCGACACATGGAATTCGTCAAAACAGATCAGCCGATATTTTTTCGCCATGCGTTTGGCCAGTTGGTCCAGCGGGTTGACCGTGCCCTGCATGGCAGCCAGCTCGCGGTGCACCTCGCGCATGAACTCATGAAAATGCAGCCGCGTTTTGCGCTTGAGCGGCACCGCCTTGTAAAAGCAGTCCATCAGAAAACTCTTGCCCCGCCCTACCCCGCCATACATATAGACACCCCGCGGAATCGGCGGGTGATTGATGAGTTTTTTCAGTGCGTTAGAACGCTTTCCCTTGAATTTGCCCCATTCGCGGGAACAGGTCTCCAGCGCTTGCACCGCACGCAGCTGCGCTGGGTCGGTGGCGAAACCACGCGTTTCAAGCTCTTGCAGATAAATTTTTCTGACGGTCACAGGCTTGCCAAATACTACAAATAAAAGAGCTACCAGCGCTTATTCTATAAGGGCTAGAGGTCAATTTCTTATATATTATTAAAAATTCAAGGTACGCTTGTCTACCGCCAGCGCAGCTTCTTTGGTGGACTCGCTCAAGGATGGATGCGCGTGGCAGATGCGGGCGATGTCCTCGGCGCTGGCACGGAACTCCATCGCCACCACGCACTCGGCAATCAGTTCGCTGGCCATCGGGCCGACGATGTGCACACCCAGAATTTCGTCCGTGGTTGCGTCCGCCAGCATCTTGACCATGCCGGTGGTGTCACCCAAGGCCCGCGCGCGACCGTTGGCCAGGAACGGGAAGGTGCCCGCCCTGTAAGCCACGCCGTCGGCCTTGAGCTGCTGCTCGGTGCGACCAACCCAGGCAATTTCGGGGCTGGTGTAGATCACCCAGGGAATGGTATTGAAGTTGACATGCCCATGCTGACCGGCAATGCGCTCGGCGACGGCCACGCCCTCTTCTTCGGCCTTGTGCGCGAGCATTGGGCCACGTACCACGTCACCCACTGCCCAGACGCCCGGCAGGTTCGTCTTGCAATCGCCGTCGACCACAATCGCGCCGCGCTCATCCAGCTTCAAACCCACCGCTTCCACGTTCAGGCCAATGGTGTTGGGGACGCGGCCGATCGAGATGATGAGTTTGTCCACATCGAGTGTCTTGGCCTCGCCCTTGGCGCTGGTGTAGGCAATGTTCACACCCTTCTTGCCGGTTTTGATCTCGCCCACCGTCACACCCAGCTCGATTTTCAGGCCCTGTTTGTCAAAAGCTTTTTTTGCTTCCTTGGCGATTTGCTCGTCCACCACGCCCAAAAAGGTCGGCAGCCCTTCGAGAATAGTCACATCGGCGCCCAAACGCCGCCAGACTGAGCCCATTTCCAGACCAATCACGCCCGAGCCAACCAGGCCCAGCTTCTTCGGTGCAGCGCCGAGGCGCAAAGCACCGTCGTTGGACAGGATCATTTCCTCGTCAAACGGTGTGCCAGGTAACGCACGGGCGTTGGAGCCCGTGGCGATGATGATCTGCTGGCCGGTGATGGCTTCTTCAGCCGCGCCGGTCACCTTGATCTCATAGCCGTTTTCAACGGCCTTGACGAACGAAGCGCGGCCATGAAAGAAGCTGATCTTGTTCTTTTTGAACAGGTACAAGATGCCGTCGTTGTTCTGCTTGACCACGGTGTCCTTGCGCGCCACCATCTTGGCCACATCCATGCTCAAGCCCTTGACAGTGATGCCATGGTCTGCAAAGTGATGGCTGGCTTGCTCGTAGTGCTCTGAAGACTGTAGCAACGCCTTAGACGGAATACAGCCCACATTGGTGCAAGTGCCACCGGGTGCCGGGCCGCCAGTGATGTTTTTCCACTCATCGATACAGGCGACGTTTTTGCCCAACTGGGCAGCTCGGATGGCGGCTATGTAGCCACCTGGCCCGCCACCAATCACGATCACATCAAATTGCTTGCTCATAACTTTTACTTTCTAAATGCCACAACTAACCGGAAAGCCAACAGCTGAAATAGCTCCGTCAGCAACTAGCGGCGTGTGTTGGGTGTGCAACGCAGCGCAGACTTGGGGTTTTGCCAAATCAAGGAGGAGGCTTGGGGTGCGCCCCAAGCCGGGGGACATTCGCGGAGTTGCATACCCAATACGCGCTGCGGGTTTAAACGAACTGCCTGTCCAGAATCAATAGGAAGTTCAGATATCGAAAAGCAGGCGCGCCGGATCTTCCAGCGCCTCTTTCATGGCCACCAAGCCCAGCACGGCTTCACGGCCGTCGATGATGCGGTGGTCATATGACATGGCAAAGTAGTTCATCGGGCGCACCACCACTTGGCCGTTTTCCACCATGGCGCGGTCTTTGGTGGCGTGAATGCCCAAGATAGCGCTTTGTGGTGGGTTGATGATGGGCGTGGACATCATCGAGCCAAAGGTACCACCATTGCTGACGGTAAAGGTACCGCCGGTCATTTCATCCATGCCCAGTTTGCCGTCACGCGCCTTATTGCCAAACTCGGCAATCTTCTTCTCGATGGCGGCAAAACTCATCTGATCCGCATTGCGCAAAATCGGCACCACCAAACCACGCGGCGAACCCACCGCCACACCCACGTCGAAATAGCCGTGGTAAACAATGTCGTTGCCGTCCACAGACGCATTGAGCACCGGGAATTTTTTCAGGGCATGCACCGCCGCCTTGACGAAGAAGCTCATGAAACCCAGCTTCACGCCGTGCTCTTTCTCAAAACGATCCTGCATGCGCTTGCGCATGTCCATCACTGGGGCCATGTTGATCTCGTTGAAGGTGGTCAGGATGGCGTTGGTGCTTTGTGACTGCAGCAGGCGCTCGGCCACCCGGGCACGCAGGCGGCTCATCGGCACGCGCTGTTCTGGGCGCCCTGCCAGTTCACCCGCCAGGCTCGTAGTCGGCGCCGATACTTGAGGCAATAAAGTGGCCGCAGCCCTTGCTGGCATTGCGGGAGCAGCTACTACTTTAGGTGCAGCCGCAGCACCGACTACTGCCACCAGCACATCACCCTTGGTGACGCGGCCGTCTTTGCCGGTACCAGCGACCGAGCCTGCAGCGATCTGGTTGTCAGCCATCAGCTTGGCAGCCGCTGGCATGGCCACTCCTGCCATGGTGGTGCTGGCAACAGCCGCCGGTGCAACTGCAGCAGAAGCTGCTGGCGCGGCGGCGGCGGCCATGGCCAGGGTAATTGGCGCCACAGGGGCGGGGGCACCGGCCACCGCTTCGGTGTCGATGCGGGCCAGCAACTGCTCGGCTGCCACCGTACTGCCGTCGGCTTCGAGGATTTCAACAATCACCCCGGCGGCTGGCGCAGGCACTTCCATCACCACCTTGTCGGTTTCGACGTCGATCAGGATCTCATCCACAGCGACCGCGTCGCCGACTTTTTTCTTCCACTGCAACAAGGTGGCTTCAGCCACGGATTCGGACAGTTGCGGGACTTTGACTTCTACGATTGCCATAACAATTCTTTCAAAAAATACTTGAGGTTTGCGCTGGTGCCATCACAGCCAAGCGTGCTTATTTGGTCAGAACAAAGCCCTTGAGCTTGCCGAAAGCGCCGTCGACCAGCGATTTTTGTTGCTCCTGGTGCAGATGGGCGTAACCCACAGCCGGTGACGCCGAGGCAGCGCGCCCGGAGTAACCGAGTTTCTGACCCTCAAGCATGTTTTCGTGAATGTAGTGCTGCACGTAGAACCAGGCCCCCTGGTTTTGTGGCTCGTCTTGTGCCCAGACCACCTCGGTGGCATTCGGGTATTTTTTGAGCTCGGTGGCGAACGCCTTGTGCGGGAACGGGTAAAGCTGCTCCACACGCATGATGGCCACGTCGTCCAGGGCCTTTTCCTCACGCTTTTTAGACAAGTCATAGAACACCTTGCCTGAGCACACCACCACCCGCTTGACCTTATCAGCCTTAAGGGTCTTGTGGTCGGGGATGATGGTCTGGAAGCTTCCTTTGGTGAACTCAGCCAACGGTGACGCCGCGTCCTTGTTGCGCAACAGCGATTTGGGCGTGAAGATGATCAACGGCTTGCGCAGGTGGCGAATCATTTGACGGCGCAGGACATGGAATATCTGGCTGGCCGTGGTCGGCTGCACCAGTTGCATGTTGGTGTCAGCTGCCAGCTGCATGAAGCGCTCGACACGGGCGGAAGAGTGCTCCGGACCTTGGCCCTCGTAGCCGTGCGGCAGCATCAGGGTGATGCCATTCACGCGACCCCATTTCACTTCACCAGAGGCAATGAACTGATCAATCACCACCTGCGCACCGTTGGCGAAGTCGCCAAACTGGGCTTCCCAGATTACCAGCGTGTTGGGGTCGCTGGAGGCGTAGCCATACTCGAACCCCAGCACCGCTTCTTCGGACAGGATGGAATCGATGACGCTGAACGGTGCCTGGCCTTCTGCCACATTGGACAAGGGCACGTAAGTACCGGTGTCCCACTTTTCACGGTTTTGGTCGTGAATGACGGCATGACGGTGGGTGAAGGTGCCGCGACCGCTGTCTTCACCGGACAGTCGCACCGGATAGCCGCTGGCCACCAGCGAGGCAAACGCCATGTGCTCACCCATACCCCAGTCGACAGGGATATCGCCACGGCCCATGGCAGCGCGATCGTCATAGACCTTTTTCACCAGCGGGTGCGGGCTCACGCTGGCGGGGATGGTGGTAATCTTTTCGGCCAGCCGCTTCCACTCGGCCATCGGGATGGCGGTGTCGCAGGCATCGGTCCATTTTCTGTTCAAAAACGGCGCCCAGTCCACCGCGTATTTGCTCTTGAAGTTGGTCAGCACTGGATCGACCGTGTGGCGACCAATGTCCATGGCGGCGCGGTAGGCCTTGAACATATCGTCACCCAAGGTGGCGCCCAGGCCTTGCGCTGACAGCTTTTCAGCGTATATTTTGCGGGTGCCAAGGTGCTGAGCGATTTTTTTGTACATCAGCGGCTGGGTCAAAGCCGGGGTGTCCTGCTCGTTGTGGCCGAGTTTGCGGAAGCAAATAATGTCCAGCACCACGTCTTTGCGGAACTCCATGCGGTAGTCCAGCGCCCATTGCATGGCCAGCACCACGGCTTCCGGGTCATCACCGTTGACGTGCATCACCGGTGCTTCCACGCCCTTGACGATGTCGGTACAGTACAGGGTGGAGCGGTAGTCACGCGGGTCAGAGGTGGTGAAACCGATCTGGTTGTTAATGATGATGTGCACCGTTCCCGCCGTGGTGTAACCACGGGTTTGCGCCAGCGCCAGGGTTTCCTGATTGACACCCTGGCCGGCAAAAGCCGCATCACCGTGCACCAGAATCGGCAGCACCTGACGCCCTGTGGGGTCGGCGCGGCGGTCCATCCGGGCGCGAACCGAACCCTCCACCACCGGGTTGACAATTTCCAGGTGCGACGGATTGAACGCCAGGCTCAAATGCACCGGACCCCCGGGGGTGGTGACATCAGAGCTGAAGCCCTGGTGGTATTTCACGTCACCCGAAGGAAGCGCCTCAGGGGCGGTATGGTCAAACTCGGCAAACAGATCGGCGGGCATTTTGCCCAAGGTGTTGACCAACACATTCAGGCGACCACGGTGGGCCATACCAATAACGATTTCCTGCACGCCACGGCTCCCGGCTTGCTGGATCAGTTCGTCCATGGCAGCAATGAAGCTCTCTCCGCCCTCCAGCGAGAAACGCTTTTGCCCCACATACTTGGTGTGCAAAAAGCGCTCCAGGCCTTCGGCGGCAGTCAGGCGGTCAAGAATGTGCTTTTTCTTCTCGACATCAAAGTTGGGCTTGCTGCGCACGCTTTCCAGCCTTTGCTGCCACCAGCGCTTTTGCGTCTGGTCGGTGAGGTACATATATTCAGCGCCAATGCTGCTGCAATACGTCTCACGCAGCGCATTAAGAAGATCACGCAATGTCATGACTTCTTTACCAAAAAAGGTATTGCTGGTGTTGAAAACAGTTTCGAAGTCAGCATCCGAGAACCCGTAAAACGCTGAGTCCAGCTCAGGGATATGTTCACGCTCGGTGCGCTTCAAGGGGTCCAGATCGGCCCAGCGGGCACCGACATTGCGGTATGCGGCAATCAGTTGCTGAACGGCAACCCGTTTGCGACCCAATTCGGAGTCGGCGCCGGTTTGCAATACGGTTTTGCTGCTGCCCTGTTTGGCGAGTTCGGCAAAGGCATTGATGACCGGCTGGTGCGGCACGTCACGTGTGTTGCTACCATCCACCGCAGGTACATGCTGCAACGCGTCAAAATAATCGCGCCAGGTGTCAGGGACACTGCCGGGGTTGGCCAGGTAGTTTTCGTACATCTCCTCGACGTACGGGGCATTGCCACCAAAAAGATAGGTGTTGGCCTGATAGGCTTGGTAAACCGAGTTTGTCTCACTCATATGTTTCGCTGACTTTCGCTCCCCTTCAGGGAACTTTAGCTGGTTAAAGCTAGGGTTAGTTAACCTCCCGCGTCACGGCTTAACCGTTTGGCGGATGCGACTGTGGCGTTGGAAGGGCCGTTGCTAGAAAAGATTGTGCCACCCTGAGGGTGGCACAAACCTTACAAAAGCATGATTTTTCGAAAATCAGGTTGTGACCAGGTCCTTGATTTGCTGCAGCGCTGCCGGGTCGTCCAAGGTGGTCAGGTCGCCTGGGTCGCGGCCTTCACACACGGCGACAATGGCACGGCGAAGGCACTTGCCGCTGCGGGTTTTTGGCAGCACAGTGACAAAACGCACACGTGACGGGCGGGCGACGGCGCCGAGGTCGCGGTCGACCAGTTTAAAAACCTCGGCCTCCAAGACCTTGGCACTGGCATCATCGGTGACCAGTTCCGGGTTTTTCAGCACCGCAAAGGCCATCGCAACCTGTCCCTTGAGCTGGTCAGCCACGCCCACCACCGCCACTTCGGCGATGTTTGGGTGGGCGGCAATGCTCTCTTCGATCTCACGGGTTCCCAAGCGGTGGCCAGCCACGTTGATCACGTCGTCGGTGCGCCCCAGAATGAAGTAGTAGCCATCGGCATCACGGATGCCCCAGTCAAACGTGCTGTAAATCAGCTTGCCGGGCACACTTTTCCAGTAGGTGTTGACAAAACGCTCGTCATCTCGCCACACCGTCTGCATGCAGCCCGGAGGCAACGGCCCCTCGACCGCAACCACGCCTTTTTGATTCGGGCCTTTGAGCTCTTCACCGGTCTGGTCGTCGAGCAGTTTGACATCGTAGCCATACACCGCCTTGCCGGGCGAGCCAAACTTGGTCACCGCCTTTTCAACGCCGTTACACAGCGATAAAATCGGCCAACCGGTCTCGGTCTGCCAGTAGTTATCGATGATGGGTTTACCCAAACCTGCACTGATCCACTGCGCGGTGGGTTCGTCCAGCGGTTCGCCAGCCAAAAATAGTGCCCGCAAACTGGATAAATCGTACTTGGTGAGCAGCGCCGGGTCTTGCTTCTTGAGCACACGCACCGCTGTGGGCGCGCTGAACATCACCGTGACCTTGTATTTTTCGACCAGACTCCACCAGATGCCACCATCAGGTCGGGTGGGCAAACCTTCGTACATGATGGTCGCCATACCGGAAATCAGCGGGCCGTAAATGATGTAACTGTGGCCCACCACCCAGCCGATGTCGCTGGTAGAGAAGTAGGTTTCACCGGGGTTACCAGCGTAAATGTATTTCATGCTAGCGGCCAGTGCCACGCAATAGCCGCCAGTGTCGCGCTGCACGCCTTTGGGTTTGCCGGTGGTGCCGCTGGTGTACAGCGTGTAGCTTGGGTGGGTGGCATCCACCCACTCGCATTCGACCACGGTGTTGAGGTTTTTGTCGCGCAGCTCAGCCCACAGGTGGTCACGACCTGCTACCAGATCCATCGGGACCAGGCCTCGATCTACCAGCAAAATGGCTTCGGGTTTGTATTTGGACAGGCGCAGCGCTTCGTCCAGCAAAGGTTTGTAGGGCACCGGCTTGCTACCGCGGGAACCGGCATCCGCGCTGATCACCACCTTGGGTTCTGCGTCTTCAATGCGCGAAGCCAGCGAACCTGATGCAAAACCACCAAACACCACCGAGTGAATCGCACCGATGCGGACGCAGGCCAGCATGGCAAAAGCAGCCTCGGGAATCATTGGCATGTAGACCAAAACCCGGTCGCCTTTTTGCACGCCCAAGTCTTTCAACGCTGCAGCCATTCGTTGAACTTCCGCGTGCAACTCTTTGAACGAAAATACTTTTTCCTGATCAGTTTCAGTCGAAACGAAAATCAGCGCTGCCTGATCAGCGCGAGTTGCCAGATGCCTGTCTACCGCGTTGTGGCAGAGGTTGGTGGTGCCGCCCACAAACCATTTGGCAAATGGCGGGTTGCTGTAATCACAAATCTGCTGCGGTGGCACCTTCCAGTCCACCAGCTGTGCCTGCTCCCCCCAAAATGCGTCGCGGTCTGTCAGGGAACGTTTGTGAAATTCGGCGTAACTGGTCATTATTTGTCTCCTTTGGTGGTGGCTGAACTGAATGCATAATTATGAACTAACATCTTTCAAGATCCTGACGGGTGGCACACTGCAGATCAGCGAAAACGCCCGTCGATTTTCATTATTTCATAGCTATCAATCCTTTACCAGTGAGGGCAAGCACCTTATTTTATCAATGCCTGAACCGCTTTGAACTGAGGGTGCTCGGCAGAACCTAGCCACTCAAAAGCCACCATCTCCGTCGTCATCAGCTCGGCGCCCGCCCCGGCCAATCGGTCAAACGCGGCGTCGCGGTTGCGCTCGGTACGTGAACTGCATGCATCAGTGACCACCCAGACGTCAAACTCGTCTTCCAGCAAATGCAGCGCGGTTTGCAGCAGGCACACATGTGCCTCGCAACCGGCAATCACAATGGTGTTGCGCTCTGAAGGTATATTGGACGGCTTTTGCAGGTGTCTGGGCAGGCTGCGCGCATTGCCTGAAGGCGGCTTGACCGGCGGGCGCAGCCACTCGCCCAAACCTTCCTCGACCCCGCTGAACTGCATCTTGGCCAGGGTGCGCTGGCACAATGCTTTGATTTCGGGCGCATTTTCACCCAGCTTGGAGGGATTTTGCTCGGTGCCGATCACCGGCACATTCAACAGCCGGGCGATCTGTGCCAGCCGGACGGCGTTGGCCAGCACCAGTGGCGCTTCAAAAATAGCGGGCAGCAGCCGCGCCTGGTAATCCACCAGCACCAGTTGGGACACATCAGCTTCTAGCAACATGGGCGTCTTTCAAGAAACGGGGAAGACCCGTTATTAAACCCCAGGCCACCCCGGCGCAAACGTCTGCGTCGGCATGAATCGACAAATTATTCAATTTGACACAGACATTTCACAAAAAATTTTAAACTTAATGTTTTTAATCAATAAGTTGAAAGCCATTTCAATAATTCACTTTAATCGCAAAAACATTGTCACAAATGCATTTTTGCTGTTATGCTACTGCCCATGCGATTTTTGCCAATCTTTCTCAGTCTGCTTTTTGCCAGCTTCGTTCATGCGGCGCCAATTGAAGCACCTGAAGAGACGGGTCAGCCCATGATCAGCATCCCCGGCATTCAACATGTGCAAGACGTCAGTCGGGCAGTTAGCACCCATGCCACTGAATTGATCTCCACGGCCATGGGTTTTTTGGGCGTGCCGTATCATCGCGGTGGTACTTCGGCAGTCACCGGATTTGATTGCAGCGGCTTTGTCAAAACGGTTTACCAAGATACGCTCGGGTTGGTTTTGCCAAGAGTTGCCGCACAACAAGCTGCCAACACTGAAAAAGTTGCAGGCAACGACTTGCAACCTGGTGACTTGGTGTTTTTCAACACTATGCGCCGTGCGTTTAGCCATGTGGGTATCTATATTGGTGATGGCAAGTTTGTCCACGCCCCCCGGTCTGGCGCTGAAGTGCGCATTGAAAGCCTGAGCGAGTCTTACTGGAAAAAGCGCTTCAACGGTGCGCGCCGCGTGCTGGCTTTGGACGACGCGCCTGCGACGTCAGCCCTGCGGGTGAACGACCCTGTCGTCCGCTGAACTATTGGAACTATCGGTGCTATGCCAAGCATAGCAACAGGCCTTTGCCATGACTGGGCTAGCAGGCAAATACTCTCACACAATCTCACGATGCTGACATGGTCGTCTGTCGCCTTCTAGGCCAACGAGGGATCTCCATGAATGAATCAATCTCCCAGGTTCTGGCCAAACTGGCGGCACTTGAAGACGATCTTCGGGTTGCCGTTGAAGAACACGAAAGCAAGGTGCTGTTCCAGATCCACGGCAAGAAAGTTGAGTTCGAGGACTCGGTCAGGGCAGCACACCGCAAGCTCAAAAGAAACTTCTTCCACTGGCTGGTGACCAACCGGCCGCAAAACCTGATCACTGGCCCCATCATCTACGGCATGATCGTGCCGCTGTTGCTCATCGACTTCTTAGTGAGCTTGTACCAGTGGACATGTTTCCCGATCTACGGCATTAAAAAGGTGCGCCGTGCGGACTACGTGGTTTTTGACCGCAGCCAGCTGGAATATTTGAACTTCATTGAAAAGTTTCACTGCAGCTACTGCGCTTACGGCAACGGACTGATGAGCTACATGGTTGAAATTTTGGCCCGCACCGAAGAGTATTTCTGCCCGATCAAACACGCCCGCAAAATCTTGGGAACACACCCGCGCTATCGTCGCTTTCTGGACTACGGCGACGCGCAGCATTACCACACGCGCCTGGAAGCCTTTCGGGTTCGGCTGAAGCAGGCAGATTGACTGGGTTTGGATGCATGCTGTTAGCTGCGCCTCCCTATTTGTCAAGTCAATCTTCGTCAACATTGCGAATGTGAACGCGCAGCGCAATGCTCTGCAACGAACAGACAGGTTTGAACCGGGCGGTCGTCATCCTCGCACGATGAAACATGACCTGATCTGCTCACGCGCCCATGCCAATGCCCCATTGCGCAGGCAGTTTCTTTTATCCGCTGCCTGCGTCACTGCGGTGCCCGCGCTGGCAACAGGTTCATCGGGCGATGCTGAACAAAACGCCGCTCTGGCCGCTGGACTCCATGCCGACGCGCGTTTCGATGCCAATGCCGTCGGGTTGATTTTGGTGACCTTGGATGCGGCCCAGAAGCGCATCACGCCGTTGTTTCAGGCCATCCCCGAGCGGCAATGCACGCGCGGTGACTACGACGGTCAACCGATTTCACAGGCCGAGTTGCGGCAGCTGGAACAGGCCGGTGCCGGGAATGGCGTCAGCGTGAAGCTGCTGGCCGCACGCCCGGCCATGGAGAGCGTGCTGGAGTATGTCGTTGCGGGCAACACGGTGCAGATGAATGACCCGGCCTTTGTGGCAGAACTCAAGGCCTGGATCCGATTCGGCTCTGAGGAGGCCCTTCGCACCGGCGATGGCCTGTTCGCGGGCGCCTCGGGTAACGCGGTGCTGCCGCGCGGGCTCGGCGGCCGGTTGATGGGTCTGTTCTTCACACCGAAGTCAGAGAACGAACGCTACGCGCGCCAGATTCGCAATTCGGCCGGTATTGCGGCGTTTGTTTCCGAGCGCAGTGACAAGGCGCACTGGGTTGAGGCAGGCCGCTGCTACCAGCGCTTCGCGTTGCAGGCGACTGCTTTGGGCATCCGCAATGCGTTTCTGAACCAGCCCGTCGAGGCGGGTGCGGTCCGGCCGCAGTTTGCGGTGTCGTTGGGTCTGGCAAGCCACCAACGGCCCGATCTGGTGGTGCGCTTTGGGGCGCGGCCCCGCGATGCCGCTGTCGATGCGGCGCCCCGTGCAGGACGTTTTGGTCTAGATATTCACATTGCTTAAAGTAAGGCACAAGCCATGACTTGGATGACATGGACCGCGCTCAGCATTGGCGTGCTACTCGTCGCTGTGCTTGCACTGGTCGTTATCGGCGACGTTCGCTGGGAGAGCGCGACACAAAAGCAGATGGTGCTGCTTGAATCCGCTCGGGTACCAACCACGGTCGGGCGCTACGACGCACGCGAAATCGACGGTCTGCCAGCACCGGTTCAGCGCTACTTCCGCGCGGTGCTCAAAGACGGACAACTCCTCATCGCTGCCGCCACGTTCGAGCTCGCTGGCACCTTCAACATGTCGGCCACAGGCGAGAACTGGAAGCCCTTCACCTCCTGGCAGCGGGCCGTCGTCCACCGCCCAGGCTTTCTGTGGAACGGCCGGGTGGCCGTTCTGCCGGGACTGGTCGCACACGTGCACGACAGTTACATCGCCGGCATCGGCACGCTGCACGCGGCCATGCTGGGCCTGTTCACGGTGGCCAATGTTCAGGGCGGCGACGAAGCCGCACATGGCGAACTCATGCGCTATTTCGCCGAAATGGCGTGGTATCCCACTGCGCTTCTGCCCAGCCGGGGCGTGCGCTGGGCGGCGGTGGACGACCGTTCGGCGAACGCCACGCTGGTGGACGAACCCATCACGCTGACCTTACTGTTCAGGTTCAACGAGGCCGGGTTGATCACATCCATACATGCTGATGCGCGTGGTGCCAGTGTGGGCAAGGACGGGGCAATGGTCATGCTGCCTTGGGAATGCAGCGTTTCCAGTTACGAGCGGCGTGACGGGATGCTGGTGCCAACTCACGGTGAGGCCGCCTGGATGCAACCGGAAGGGCGCAAGCCGTACTTCATCGGCGAACTGACATCGCTGGTGTACGAGTTCGCACCATGACCGTGACCTGGCTGTACGCAGTTCAGTTCGCAGCGCCACTGATCCTGATCTGTTGGCTGGTGTTGGTTCCTTCGCGCAGTGGTCTAGGGTTCGTGGTGCAGGTCTTCAGTAGCTTTGCGGCGCTGGCCGTCATGGCGTTGCAAGGCATCTGGCCGTTGCAGCCTTGGTGGGCGCCGTTTGTGTTTTCCGTCGCGCTCGGGGTGGCGGCGTTGATGGGGTTGCGCTGCGTAAGACCCTACTCGTCCGCGATGCTGGTCACGTGGGGCGCGTGGACCGTTATGGTTCTCTTCATCGTGCTGGGCACCGCATCGACTTACGGTACCGGCGATCGCATTGCGAAGCCGCACCAATACGGCGGCAGGCATCGTGAATCTGGCCCTCCCGCTGGAGCCGGGTCGCTATCTCGTCCTCAATGGCGGAAACAACAACAGCACCAACGCGCACTCCGAAACGCTTGACGCCGGGGTTCCGCACTACCGCACCTGGAGGGGGCAGTCCTATGGTGTCGATATCGTGGCGCTGGACGCTTTGGGGCTGCGTATCAATCCACCGAAGTTAAGTAACTATTCGGTAAACCCGTAGCAACCTGCCAATAAATTACTGAACACAAAAACCTTTTCCCGTTAACGTCGCGCTCATGCTCTACGCGCAACGACTAGACCAATCCCCTGCCACGGCTTCG
>Ga0105048_10001023_pt1 | contig 45050 bp, 41 predicted proteins | sample MAT05_FD_78382 | JGI IMG/M metagenome (GOLD analysis project Ga0105048, IMG submission 78382) | Freshwater microbial communities from Lake Fryxell liftoff mats and glacier meltwater in Antarctica - MAT-05 | ecosystem: Environmental > Aquatic > Freshwater > Ice > Liftoff microbial mat | place...
ACACCGAGGGCCAGGCCTTTAGGTCGGGCCGCCGGATGGGTGATGGTCATTTGCCGCGGGGTGAGCGTGATGCCACTGATGATGGTTCTGATGACACGGAGGGCCAGGCGGCCCGGGCCGGTCGTTAGCGGGGGTGGGTTGCGGGCCCTTCGAGGCCCGGTAGCCCTCCGAGCTTTGAGTAGCGATGAAGTGACCCGCCACTAGGCGGGTTTCTTCATGCCGGCCGCGATTGCCTGTCCGGCGCGTCAGCGCCCGGCAGGCAAGCGTGGCCGGGCGCGTTCGGAGACCTTGACCGAGGGGATTAGCTCTCGCAGAAGAACGAGATTGTTTCGCCGACATTTGAAATCGAGTCGGTTTCAATCGTGAAATAGGCTGAGCCCTCAGGCAAAGATGTCGGCACGTATCCGGGTCGCATTTCAACCAGTCCCAGCACCTCCCCCGTGCCAGAATCGACACTCGCCACACCAGAAACGACACTACTTTCGGGGAGTTCACTGGCGATGTCGCCGCTGATGCAGGCCGTTTCTCCCAATGCGTTCAATACTCGGTTTCCCGTTTCCGGCTGGGTGACATACGCACTAGATAAATCAAGGTCATCCAACAGAACGCGAGACTGTTCCAGGTTCTCTTGTGCGAGTCCAGCCGGGGCACTGTCCCCCAACCTGATCGTATTCCGGATCAGGTCGTCGGCAGAACCGCAGGCGACGAGCGCAAAGCTGGCCAGGAAAGCGGTCACGAAAGTAGCGGCCAAGGCACGGACGCATCTGTCAGCGGCTTCTTCCATCCCAGCACCGTAGTTTCCTGGAGGTCAAGAGTCAACCACCTGCGTTGATCACCCCCTGCCGAGGGCCAGGCCGTAAAGTCGGGCCGCCGGATGGGTGATGGTCATTTGCCGCGGGGTGAGCGTGATGCCACTGATGATGGTTCTGATGACACGGAGGGCCAGGTGTTCAAGTCCGGTCGTAAGTGGGGGTGGGTTGCGCGGCCTGGTCGCGGTCCCAAAGGTCAATTGAGCAACTCATTCAAGCGGGTGGTGACCAGGGTTCTGAGCCGTGCCGAATTGATTTGGGCAGTCCATTCTTCGACCCTCTTCCGGTTGAAGTCAGGCCCTGTATCGAGCTCGGGGAAGTGGGCGGTAGTTCCGGCGGCCGCCCGGATGTAGACCGAATCGAAGATCGCTTTCTCCGGAGTCGCGACGAATCCGATTTCGGCTTCGCCTTCAAATCCGCCAAAAAGCTCGGGGCTGATCCGGTGAACGTCGTAGAGACCGAAGCTGGTGGAGATTCGCCGTGGCCGATCCAGTGAAACGACCGAGATCTGCCTCGGGATCTGTTCGATCACCCCGTGGTGAGCGAGTGCGGAAGCAAGCGAAACATAAGCTGGCATTGGAGCAGTCAGAAACGGCGCCAGGGCGAATGGAGGAAACCCGGGATCCAGCAGCCAGAGCCCTGGCTTCACCCTTGAGATCAGTCCAGATTTCTGCATCGCCAGTAATCGCTTGTAGGCGGCCTTCGTGCCGCACTTCATGCGGGCCGCTGCCTGTGAGCTGGTAATGACGGGTGCTCCCATCGCGACCAGATCCACGTAGGAGTCAGCCCGTCCCATCGGGATCCTCCAGCAGCCTGAGAACGTTGGTCTGCATCGTTTCCCAGCTACTGCGGCTGCCATAAAGATCGGCAATCTCGGGTTCGAGAAATGGCAGTACCTGGTCGCGGTAGGCCTCGTAGCCCAGGTCAAGGCAGCGCTCCGATGCCAGTTCACGGACATCGGCATCAACCGGGGAAGCGCCTTCCTCGCTACGGCGGAAGAGAAGGTCGAGGTCAAAAACGTCCCTCGCCTGCGTCTCGGACCTTCCAGCCAGGGCATGGACCTTTTGGTCGATGGCTGCCTCGGCCAGATAGTGCTGAACGGCCGGCGGCCTGAGGGCGTAGGGGCGGAGGACTTCCTCCGGGACCCGGTCCAGCCGGAATCGAGGACTGTTGCGGCGGTGGCTGAATTCGACCTTCGTCCGCACCGGCTGTCCGGAGTCAGTGGAGTTGACAGCCACCTTCCACCGCTGTGTGGTTTCAGTCTGTTTCGGGGCGCTGAACTCGCTTACCTCGAGCCGATCAGAACGAAGCAGGATCGACAAACGTTGCGACCCCAGAGCCCGGTCCACCTTCTCCCGAACCTGCCAGGACTTCATTCGGACCACATCCAGATCGATGTCCTCCGAATAGCGTTCGCTGCCGAAGAAGTAGCGCAGGTTGGCGCCTCCCTTCAAGACGAAGCTCGCTTCACCCAATTCGTGGCTCAATACAGACAGAAGTGCGAGGTGGAACGACTCGGCGATTTGCGGGGGCGACAGGGCCATCAATCAAGAGTACACAGAAGCCCCAATATTGGGGTAATTTTTGTAATCTTGAATAACGCCGCGCAACCCGAGGGCCAGGCCGCAAGGTCGGGCCGCCGGATGGGTGATGGTCATTTGCCGCGGGGTGAGCGTGATGCCACTGATGATGGTTCTGATGACATGGAGGGCCAGGCGTACCGGCCCGGTCGTAACTGGGGGTGGGTTGCAGGTTCTGGCGCGTTGCCGGACTTGCGAGTCAGTCAATGATGGTCGCGATTGTTGCTGCCGCCGCGACTATCGAAGCGATCAACCCAGCCATGCCGATGATGAGAGTGCGCTGTAGGGCGTCGATTCGCCGGTCTACTGATGCGAAACCCTCATGGGTTTCGGCCTTGAACTGACCCAAATCGCTGCGAAATTCGCTGCGCATCTCACGAATATCTTCACGGACTGCCAGGTGTGCGGTGTCGCTTCGCGAGAAGCCGTCGCGGATCGCCTGGCTCAGGTCATCGAGCCTTTCGTCGGTCCAGAGAGGTCTTTCCGGTTTTACTGCCATAAATCTAGACTAGCGCGATGATTCGGCGAGTCAAGTGAAGTTTGCGCTTTTGTCACACCGAGGGCCAGGCCTTAAAGTCGGGCCGCCGGATGGGTGATGGTCATTTGCCGCGGGGTGAGCGTGATGCCACTGATGATGGTTGTTCTGATGACACGGAGGGCCAGGGGATGCGGTCCGGTCGTTAGCGGGGGTGGGTTGCGCGGACGATATGAACGATAGTGCAATGGTGGTTCGTCATGAATGAGAACAGGGCTGCCTGCTCCAGGGAGGAATCGAATGAGCTGGAGTGAGGTCTTCCTCGCCTTCCTCGCCTGCCACCTGGCGGGTGACTTCCTGTTCCAGACCGATTGGCAGGCAACCACCAAGGTTGGTGGCCTCGGCAGGAACCCGGTTGCCCGAAGGGCCCTCCTGGCCCATCTCGCTACCTACACCCTCAGCTTCGCCCCGGCCCTGATCTGGATCGGGATTGAACTCGGGGTAGTTCCAGCCCTGATAACGACAGTTGTGATCTTCCTGCCACACCTCATCACCGATGACCGGCGCCTCGTTTTCGCCTGGATGCGCAGGGTCAAGGGAACCGGGGACCCCGAAGGTCTCGGCATGGCCGGTATCGCCGTCGCGGTAGACCAGTCGGTACATCTGATCTGTCTGTTTCTCACCGCCCTGCTCGTCTCTGCCTTGTAACACCGGGAAGAATCCGCCGCCCATCGGCGTCGAGAAGGTGATGGTTCCCGAAAACGAAACTGAATCAGTCAGGTTCGGTCAGGTCGGCAAGTGCCTCGACAAGGCGCAGAGACGCCGCTTGCCTGTCTTTATCCTGACCGGCAAGGTTGGTCGCAAGTCGGGAGATCGCGGCCATCTCTCCGGAACCGTCAAGCGAACCGCGGGCATCACGGGCGGCCTGAACCACGCTGACCGCGCAGGCTGCCTGATGAGCGAACAAGTCGAGCAACCCCATCTCTTTCAGCCCGAAACGGCTCTCGTCATTTCGGTCAAGTACCGAAAGCACTCCGAGTACCCGTTCTCCGCGCATCAACGGAGAAGCGATCAGTGCCTTCGGCACATACCCGGTTTCTTCCGCCACATCCCGGGCGAATCGCGGATCCTTGGAAACATCGTCCAAAACCAGAGACTGGCCGGCGTTTGCCACGAAACCGGCCACCCCGGAATCCGAGGGGAAACGGGTCCCGGGCAGAGTGTCAGCCCCTTCGCCCGAAACCGCCTCGAAGACGAACTCACCGGCGGCATGGTCAAGAAGGGTGATCGAGGCGGCCCTCGCGTCGAAGAAGGCCCGGGCGACGGTCACGATCGATTCGAGCAGTTCCGCGTGGACATCCTCGCCGGCCATCACGCCGGCGGTCACCGCGTCATTCGGGTTCAGATCCCCGGTCGGATCGATGCTCATGACGAGACCTCCGTGTTGTCGCTGATCAAGTGCAGAATGTTCTTCAGTTCATGCGAGTTGAGTTCGGGGTGCTTCGCGAGCACCAGCGCAGCGATTCCTGAAAGGTGGGCGGTAGCGAAACTGTTGCCGGCACTCGAGATTGTCGAACCGCCGAGCCAGGCCACTTCGAGGTCGACCCCCTTGGCGAAGAATTCGACCGGCGGCGCAGGGTTCGAGAAAAAGGTGAGCGGATCCTCCTCCTCGTGGCTACCGACACTGAAAACCGACGAAAAGCGCCAGGGATAACTCGTGACCGAGCGATTGTGGGCAGACGCAAAGATGGCCGTACGGCGATACCAGCCGTCATCGATCAGGTCATGTAGCAGGGCAGAAAGGTCATGGCGGGTGGTCGAGAGGCTCATGTTGATCACCCGGTACCCCTGCTCGATTGCCCATTTTAGGCCGTGGGCCATGATCGCACCGTTCCCCCGATTGTCATTGCCGAGAACCCGCACACTTGCTATCTCACAGTCCGGGGCGAGTTTCCGGATGATCCCTGCGCAGGCCGTACCATGCCCGAACAGGTCGCCGGATTCACCTTCGTCGCGGACGAACGGCACCCCTTCTTCGTCACTTTCCACAACCACGGACGTCGCTATGTCACCGACCAGCGGGTGCTCCTGGTCGATGCCTGAATCGAGTACGCAGACCCGGATCCCCGCTCCTGTAGAACCACCGAGAGCCCATTCACGGGTCACCTCGTGTGGCCAGGGCGAGACCCGGGAGATACCGGAAACATCGTCGGCCAACAGGCTCTGGGCGGGCAAAGGGTCGGGGGTCACGCCCGGGAGACTAGTTGAAGGAGGGGCAACCACCGACTATTCTCTGCGGATGCTGGGAGGAGGTTGTTCGAGACTTGGGAGCATGGGTTGGCTGGCGGGATGGTTGGCTGCCGGACTCCTGTTGCTGTTCGCGTGTCCCCCTGATTCACGAGCCGCAGGTGAATTTGCCCCGGTCGGACCGATGCTCGAGGCCCGCAAGGATTTTGGGGCGGCCGTGCTTGACGACGGGCGGGTTCTGGCGGCCGGTGGACGCGGCGCAGGCAACGCCTTGATCCTCCAGGCGGAGATCTATGACCCCACTTCGGGTTTTTTCACCACCACCGGATCGCTGGCTGCGGGGCGCGACGTCAATGACGTGGTCAAGTTGAACGACGGCCGGGTGTTCGTGCCCGGCACGGCCGCGACCCCGAACGAAATATTCGATCCGGCTGCCGGAGCCTTCGTCCAGACCAGTCCGATGCTGACTCCGAGGGCAGGTGCTTCACTCGTTCTGCTGCCAGACGGCCGGGTGCTGATCGCCGGCGGCGAAGCAGCCGGCGGAGTGGTGCTCGCCAGCGCGGAAATCTTTGACCCCTCGACCGGGATCTATTCGGCGACTGGATCGATGACCCATGCTCGCAACAAGAGCCGTGACGCCACCCTGCTCGACGGCCGGGTGCTGATCGCAGGGGGGTTGCCGGAGGCCGGATCAACCGAGATCTCGGAGATCTACAACCCCGGCACGGGCACATTCACAACCAGCGGCACCCTTCAAGCCGAACGAAATGGCGCGCATAACATGGTCACCCTGAGCGATGGCCAGGTGATGGTCGCCGGAGGGACTGCCGCGATCCCGGAACCTAAGTACGAGCTTTACAGTCCCTTTTCGGGCTTCTTCAACGGCTTCTATCTGAGGAGCTCAACTTCGAACCCGACGCTTTCCGCACTGGCTGATGGCACGGTGCTTTCGCTAGGAAACTCACCGGAGATCGTCAACCCGGCGACCCAGGTGGCCAGCACCTTCCCGGGGCCGGTTGCCTGGAACGGGCATCAAGCGGTCACTCTGCCCGACGGGCGGATCCTCGTGTTCGGTGGTTTTCACCCCACCGAGGGGTCCTCGGTTCCGTCGCGGGCCTACGTCTACTACCCAAACGGTTTGCCGAGGCCGACGATTGCTCAGACGGTCACGGTCAAGGAGGTCTCCGGGAAGACAAGCTTCAGTTGCCCTCGCCAGGGCACCTTCGACCCGATACCGGAAGTGACTCAGCTCAGGGTCGGTTGCGAGATCGACACCCGTCGCGGCACTGTGGAGCTGCTTGCGGCCAGCACCGGCGGAAATCCGGCCCTCCAGAGAGCAAGGTTCTCCAAAGGAGTTTTCCGGTTCACCCAGACCAGGAAGACCGGTACGACGAACCTATACCTGAGTGGTGCACTGAAATGTCGAAATGGCAAGGGCTTTCGCGGGTTGCGAGGAAAAACAGCGAGCCGGTTCAGGAACAGCTCCAGCCGAGACGGCCGGAGTTTTCTCGGGCAACGAGAAAAAGCTGCGAGCGGCCAGATGGCCGCTCACATCTCCAGGCGAAAGCGCCCACCGAAATTTCAGTCGTGGGGCGACTCCGCAGCGGCCGGGGTCCGGGGCACCGATTGGTACGTTGAGGACCGCTGTGACAAAACAACCCTGGTCCGGGTCCGGGAGGGTGTGGTCACGGTCCGCGACTTGGTCAAGAAGATAACGATCAGACTGACCGCAGGCAAGACTTACATCGCGGGAAAGAAGAGGCGCAGATGAGCGACACCGAAGGCCAACGCGTGGATCAGGCGGATGTGCTGGGTCACTCGCTGGAGACCATCCTGGCTGAAGCAAGCACCCCCGAACATGCCATGGCTTCCGGGTCGGCAGCGGCCCTCTCAGTCGCTTTGGCAGCGGCCTTGACCTGTTCGGTAGCGAAAGCTCTGCGTGAGGGCGTCGAAGCTTCCGGATTTGCGATTCAGGCGGAAAATCTGCGGATGAGGGCGGTGGAACTAGTTGACCAGAACGCAGATCATTACCGAGTCGCACGGCAAGCACTGAGCGATCGAAAAGAGGATCCCGGCTACCGCGACCATCGGATCGGCGTCGCGATGAAGGACACTCTCAGTACTCTTGGATCGATCGCGGCAACGGGAGCTGACACCGCAGGGCTGGCCGCGAACGTGGCCGAGAACGCCTCTGACGGACTACGCCCGGATGCGATTTCGGCAACCGTGCTGGCTGAGTCAGGGGCTCGCGTGGCCGTGATTCTGATCGAAGCGAATCTGCTGGCCGCCGGAGACGGGGGATCACTCGATGCGGCAACGGCAGAACTCGCCGCTGCGGGACAGGCGTACCGACGCGCCCGCGATCTGGGCGACTGACGCCGTTCAGGCTTCAGCCAGGTGCCGCTGAAGCTCGGCAACGAGCTGCGGCTCCGGAGTGAGGCCGGCGGCCTCGATCGCCTTCTCGAGTTGGGCGGTTTCGACCGCGCGGCCCGGTGCCGCTGACTCGAGGAAGGGCAGGACTTCGATGATCTGCTTTTTGATCCGCGGGATCTGCTGCGCCGCCTCGACCCAATGGGCCGGGGCGGGAGGAAGGGACCTGAGCAGGCCTGCGAGTTCTCTTTCGGTGTCGTCGTTCATTCGAATCTGATCACCTGACGGGGCTGGCTGTCATTTTCTTCCCTCGATCGCAAAATCTGCCAGATGCTCCTTCAATTTGGCCAGGCAACGCGAAATCCGGCTGGCGATCGTGCCGGACGGAATGTCAAGCGCCTCGCCGATCGTGCGGTAGCTCTCGTCGCGGGCAAAGAACCGGTCGACGATTTCGTGACAATGCTCGGGAAGCAACTCCATCGCCTGGCGAATGCTCATCGCCTCATCCAGACGGTCGATTTCCTTATCCACTTCCCCCTCCTCCATCTGCTCGACCGGGACCTCTCGTCCGGATGAGCGAATCCGGTCGATCGCGGCGCGGCGGGTCATCTGGGCCAGCCAGGGCTTGATCGCTGAGTCGTCCCTCAGGGAACCAAGCTTGTCGAAGGCGCGGCTGAAAACCTCCTGGAAGACATCTTCGGCCTCATGCTGGGAGAGCCGGAAGGCCTGGGTGAGAATCGCGTAAAGGTAGCGGGAGTACCGGGCAACGAGCTCGGACCACGCTGCCTCGTCGCCCTTTCGGCATAGGGCCGTGATCTCCGCATCAGTGAGGCCTCCGGTCCCCTTCATCGGGCGAGACTACTGAACGACTGGATAAATGCGCATCAATCAGGGAAGATCGGGGTTAAAAGTTCCGTCCGGCAGATATGGAGATAACTAGCCAACCAAAAGAGAGCGCCTTCAAACGAAGGCTGGGTTGCGCCATCCTGGCGGCCTTTTGCCTGCTCTCATTTACGGCCGTTGCGGATGCTGCGACATTCGATGTCAACATCGACAGCGATGCCGGGGGTGGCGGCTGCGATCTGGTCGAATGCACCTTTCGCGAAGCAATCGACGCCGCCAACGCAAACGCCGGTCCGGACACGATTACCTTCGCCGGGCTGGTCGGTGGCATGAGTCCGGTGTCGCAACTTCCCGATATCACCGATCAGGTGACCATCGACGGTGAGACGATCCCGGGTTTTCCCACCACTGAGACCCAGCTCTATGGACCCAACGCGGGTCCGATCGCGAATGGCCTCGTGCTCACGGGTACCGCTGATTCCAGTGTGATCAGGGGCCTTACAATTCTCGATTTCCCACAGAACGGAATCGTCGTGGACCCGAACGCCGAGGATGTGGAGATCCGGGGCAACTACCTTGGAGTGGACCGCAACGGCTTCAGCGGGCTCCCCAACGGTGTAGGTCTCGCCTTCGGCGGCACTAACGGGGTCATCGGAGGAAACACAGCCGCTGACCGTAACGTTGTTTCAGGGAACATCCTTTGGGGCATTCACTTGAATGGGGAGGGCACCGGCAATCAGGTGATCGGCAACTATGTCGGGGTTGATCCGACTGGCCAGTTCGCGATCGGCAACGGGGTCGTCGGAATTCACGCTTTCGGGGCCGGCGCAACGATCGGTGGCCCGACCGCGGCTGAGCGCAACCTGGTGTCCGGCAACGGCATCGGGATCGAGATTGATGAGCCCTATGCCGGCCCCTGGCCCGGAATGGATGTGATCGGCAACTACATCGGGACCGACCTGACCGGAACTGCAGCCATTCCAAACACGGTGGACGGCATTCGATTGCGCCGCGGCTACCCGGCCGGGGAGATCTCCGGCAACCTGATCTCCGGAAATGGCGGCTGGGGAATTCATTTTGGAGGTCCGGCCGATCCGGTAGACGGTTACCAGGTTTCGGGCAACCTGATCGGCACAGACTTGACCGGTCTGGCGCCACTCGGGAACACCGCGGGCGGGATCTTCCTCGACACCCAGGTAGAGGATGTTGTGGCGAGCGGAGACACGATCGCCCACAACGGAGGGCCGGGCTTCTCGGTCGAGGGCGGTGCTTCCACCGGCAATCGGATCAGTCAGGCCGTCACTTTCGACAACACCGGTCTGGCAGTTGATCTGGCGGGTGATGGCGTCACCGCAAACGATGCCGACGACGCCGATTCGGGGCCGAACGAACTCCAGAACTACCCGGTCATCACTGCGGCCGAGATCACGGACACCGGCACCGACATCGCAGGCACGCTCGATTCGCTTGCTTCGACAAACTTCACGATCGAGTTCTACTCAAACCCGACCTGCGATTCCTCGGGGAACGGGGAGGGCCGGACCTACCTTGGGAACGTCTCCACCTCCACCAACGGGTCGGGCGACGCCAGCTTCAACACGGACGTCGGGGCGCTTCCGGTTAACGGAGAGCGCGAGATCACGGCGGTCGCGACCAACCAGACGACAGGTTCGAGCTCCGAGTTCAGCGCTTGCGAGGGCGCGGTGAACCTCAGCACCAACTTCGACGTGAACGATCTCGGGGATTCCGGTGACGGACTCTGCGACACGAACTGCACGCTCAGGGACGCGATCCTCGAGGCCAACTCGAACCCCAACACGAATACGATTACCTTCTCGACCATCTCCGGTGGAACCATCTTTCCGGGTAGCCAGCTGCCGGCCATCGCAGCCCCGGTGACGATCGACGGGGAAAGCGCGACCGGGTGGACTGCCGGCGCTCCGGCCATCGAACTCGACGGTGATTTTGCGGGCGGCAACGAAGCCCTGAAGCTGACGGCGGCATCATCACCATCCACCGTTCAGGGTCTCGTCATCAACACCTGGACCGGAGGCACGGCGATACTGGTTGAAGGGGGCTCGACCGGCGCGGTGATTCGCGGCAACTGGATCGGAACCAACCTGGCGGGCACCGCGGCCGAGGCGAACGGCAGCGGGGTCCGGATTCTCGGCTCTGGGACCACCCTCGGCGGCAGCAGCCTCGCGGATCGCAACGTGATATCCGGCAACACCAACGAAGGTGTCTATGTCGAAGCCGACGGTCCCGGAACCGTGATCCGCGGGAACTACATCGGCACGAATGCGGCCGGCACGGCGGCGGTCGCCAACGACTACGGGCTCAGCATCAGCGATTTGAGTACCGACCCGGTCACGATCGGCGGGGCCAGCGCCGGACAAGGCAACGTGATCTCGGGTAGCAATCAGATCGGGGTCGGCATGAACGTTTCAGGTTCGACCCTCGTCGGCAACCGAATCGGCACCAACGCCGCGGGAACGGCGGCAATCCCGAACAACGAAGGAGTCTTCACGAACGCGTTGGTAACGAATATCGAGGTTCGAGACAACCAGATCTCTGGCAACACCCTGTACGGGTTCGAGAACACCGGTGCGACCGGCACTCAGTTTTCCGACAACCTGATCGGCACAAACGCAACGGGAACGGCGGGCATCCCCAATGGATACGGCGTGACCCTCGGGTCGTCAGATTCGACGTTCGATGGTGACACGATCGCTTTCAACACCGACGACGGTATCCGGATAGTCGGTGACGAAACAGTTCAGGGCAATGACTTCACCGACGTATCGATCCATTCAAACGGCGGGCTTGGAGTCGACCTCGGAGATGACGGGGTTACGTTGAACGACCCCGGGGATAACGACAATTTCGCGGCACACGATCTTCAGAACTTCCCATTGCTGGACGAAGCAGTTATCGATGGCCCTCAGACCACCGCTACCGGCAGCCTGAATTCGATTTCCACGACGAACTACCGGGTCGACATCTACGCCAGTAGCGCCTGTGACCCTTCAGGGTTCGGCGAAGGTGAAGTGAAGCTGGCCAGCTTCAACGTCACCACCGACCTCTCGAGCAATGCCCAGTTCAGTGAAGATGTGGGTGCCCTGCCAGTCGGTAAAGAGCAGATCACCGCAACTGCCACCAGTGCACTCACCGGAAGCGTCTCGGAGTTCAGTGCCTGCGTCGAGGCCGGGGAAGCACCCCCACCTCCGACCCCGAGCTACGAAGTCAACAGTCTCGTAGATTCGGGTGACGGCACCTGTGACGGAACCTGCACCCTGCGTGACGCGATTCTCGCCGCTAACGCAGAGCCGGCTCTCAAGACAATCACCTTTACCGTTTCCGGATCGATCAACCCGCAAGGGAGTCCACTCCCGGCCCTCGTCCGCCCAGTGAATATCGACGGCGCGAGCGCCCCGGGCTTCCCGAACACCAGAATCGCCATCAACGGGGCAGGGGCGGGACCGGGGGCGGGACTCTCGTTCGCGGCAGGTTCGGGCGGCAGCACCGTGAGGGGGATCGAGATCTACAACTCGCAGGGCGCCGGTATCGCGGTACCCTCGGCAGGAGTCAACGGAGTTGTTCTTCGAAACAACTTGATCCAACTCAACTCCGGTCTGGGGATAGATCTAGGACCTGCTGGTGTCAATCCCAATGACTCCACCGATGCCGATACCGGCTCGAACGATCTCCAGAACTTCCCGGTACTTGACCAGGTGAAGACAACCGATGCGGGAACCGATGTCGAAGGCTCGATTCGGACGACTGCCGACACGGCCGTCACGATCGATTTCTACACCTCGTCGACCTGCGACGGGTCGGGATTCGGTGAAGGCGCCGTCCATCAAGGGAGTGCCACGGTCAACACCGATGGATCCGGCGAAGCGGCCCTTTCGCAGTACCTGCCGGTTCGCCCAACCAGCGGGTTCATGACCGCAACGGCCACCACAACCTCCGGTACCTCGGAATTCTCGGCCTGCAGACAGGTCGAATTCATTCCGTTTCCGCCTCCGGTAGAGCCAGAGCCCCAGAACGGCAAGACGGGGATTGCCGGGGCCGTCACGGGAACTGTCACGATCCGGCGACCCGGCGGCAGGAAAGTGAAACTGGTGGAAGACCAGGAGATTCCGGTCGGTTCGATCATTGACGCAACCAGGGGCAGGATGACTCTGACCACCGCGACTGGTGACGGCAAAGGCACCCAGACCGCCCAGTTTTACGCCGGTGCTTTCAAATTCCTGCAGGCCAAGGGCCGGACCCTTGTCACGCTGGTTCTCGTTGGAGGCAAGAAACGGAACAAAGTCTGCAAGCCGAAACGAAAGAAACCTCAGAAGCGTTCAGCCCGGGTGACGGAACTTCGGTCGGCCAGTATCAGTTCATTTACTGCGTCGATCTCGAGCAGCCGCACACTGCGGAAGCTGTGGGGATCGGGCAAGGGCAAGTACACGACCAAGGGGAGTCGCGGCTCGGCAACCGTTCGCGGAACGATCTGGCTCACCGCCGACCGCTGCGACGGCACGTTCTTCAAGGTCCGCGAAGGCATCGTCGCCGTGAAGGATGTCAGCAAAAAGAAGAAGATCTTGCTCAGGAAGGGCAAGACCTACCTGGCGAAGGCCGGAAGATAGCCACCTGAGGGCGGCGAAGGGGAGACCATGAACAGAAAAGCCAAAGCAGTACTCATGGCGGGGGCATCGGCATTCGCTGGTATCGCAGTTGCCACTCAAGCCCATGCAGCCCCACAGCCGGTCAACGGCGCGACGGTGGTGGTGGAGCCGTTGAAAGGCAAGGTCTTGGTCAAGAACACCAGAAGTGGCAAGACCCACCAGTTGCGGGGTGTCGAAAAGCTCAGACTAAAGGGGTCAGTGGTGGATACCCGAAGAGGACGGGTCAAGCTGACTGCCAAGGGCCGCGCAGTCGATGGTCTACAGATCGCCCGAATCTGGGGCAGTCGGTTCCGCGCCACACAGTCTCGAAACAGTTCCTTGGTGCGTTTGCGGCTGGTTCACGATCTCAGCTATCAAGGATGCTCGCGACCTGGGAGCTCACGACTTGGGGGCGTATGGGGCGGAGGAGGTAAGTCGGATAGCGGAGGCGAGGCAGAAGTCTTGTGGGTTGATGCCCGAGGCGAGTTCGGTACCAGCGGTTCCGCTGGGAGGTTCGAGACCGGGTTCGCGACGTCAGATTCCGCGGAGTGGTTCACTCGCGATCGTTGCTACTCCACCCGGTATCAGGTCCAGCGCGGTGAGGTCGAACTCGACCATCCTGAATCATCCGTGAGCATCCCGACGCTAGGAGCCGGGGAAGGTGCGACAGTCACTTCGTACCCTTGCTTTCCCTCAAACAGACCAAGATGTTTCATCCGGGGCTGAGTAACGGAGTCCGGGCTCAGTCTATGCATTGTCCCCTTCCGTTTTCCTGGCTAGGTGTAAGAACCAACCACGTTGTTCCGGTTGAGCTCGGCTAATCGAGTTCCGGGCGGTCTCTTTGCCAGAGAACCGTGAGGTCGCTTCCAATTATAGAAATCAAGCCAGCCAGAAAGCGCCCTGGTCCGCTCGGCTGAGCTGCCGTAGATCGCGCCGTAGGCCCAGCCTCCAAGCATCGTGCGAATGAAACGTTCGGCTTTGCCGTTGGTCCGGGGCCGGTAAGGCCTGGTCCGGATGTGCTTGATTCCTAGCGCCCGGCAGGCTGCGGCATGCGCGAAGGAAACGTAGGCGGAACCGTTGTCGGTCATCACCCGCTCGACCTTAATCCCGAAACCGGAGAAATGATGGATCGCCCTTCTCAGGAATCCGATTGCGGTTGTGGCCTTCTGATCGCCCAAGACTTCAACGTAGGCCAGGCGAGTTGCGTCGTCGACGCAAACGTGAACATATTCCCAGCCGGCCCCAGTGGAGTGCGTGCTTTTTCCTTTTCCTCTGCCTCTGAATCGGTGGCCGGGGCCGCTTCTGTCGATCCGGCCGAGCTTCTTGATGTCGATGTGGATCAGCTCGCCGGGCCTTTGCTTCTCGTAACGGTTGGGTGGCTCCGGTGGTTCAAGCCTTGAGAGCTTGCCCAGCCCGATTCTTCGAAGGATCAAAGAGACGGTCGAGATCGGCATTTCAAGCATCTCGGCGATCTCGGCGCCGGTCGATCGAATCCTTCGAAGAGCAGCGATCGCTTCGACTCGGTCTTCGGAGGTCTCATGGGGAATCCGCTTTGGCCTGGAACTTCGGTCGGTAAGGCCAGCTTCGCCTTCGGCTCGAAATCTGCGCAACCACTTTGCGCAGGTTTTTTCCGAAACCCCGGAGGCCGAAGCCGCCCGGGTGAGGGTCCAGTTTTCATGTTCGAGCCGCCTGACCATGGTCAGGCGGCCCTGGGGTTCTGACCAGGTGGACCGACGAATGGGGTCCGGTCAGACCACCTGCTCGGCGAGGGCGAGATGACCTCCGAGGTAACAACATCTCGGGATCTCCGAGCGCCTAGCCTGCCGCTATGACACCAGTAGCCCAATACTGCACCGCATCTAGGAACTGAAAAGTGCGCCACCCACGGGTGGCGACCGACACCGGCGAAACTCGACTCGGGTAATTCGAGCGAGGAGGTCGGTAGGAGGTGCGTGGAGCAATGGATTGGGCAGAGGTCAGAACATTGGACGCCGAGGGGATCCCCCGGCGACAGATCGCAAGCAGGCTGGGAATCGACCCGAGAACGGTCAAGCGCCTGGCCGAGGCCAACGAGCCACCGCGCTACGACCGAGCACCGACCGGCTCGATGCTCGACCCTCTCGAGCCGGTGATCGCCAAGTTGATCAAGGACTGGCCCGAGATCAAGTCACCCAGGGTGACCGAGATCCTCCGCGACGAGCACGACTACACCGGCTCGATCGATCTGGTCAGAAAGCGGATCTCGAAGCTCCGCCCGCCGAGCGAGCGCCCGGCACAAAAGACCGGCTACCGCCCGGCCCAGGTAATGCAGGTCGACTGGGGCGAGACGCCGACCAGGCCGAGAATCTACGGCAAGGAGCGCCGGGTCTACGCCCTGGTCTGCTCGCTTCCTTACTCAGGTGCGGCAACTGCTCACTTCACCTTTGACATGACGATCGAGTCCTTCCTCGAAGGCCACGTTCACGCCTTCAACTGGCTCGGCGGGGTGCCGCGCGAGATGGTCTATGACAACTTGCGATCAGCGGTCGCCCGCCGCGAAGGCAATGAGATCACCTGGAACTCGCGCTTCCTTCAGCTCCGTGGCCACTACGCCTCCCACGCCACCGCTTGCACCCCGGCCACCCCACGCGAGAAAGGCTCGACCGAGGGCGCAGTTCGCCACACCAAACACGGCTTCTGGCCAGCCAGAAACTTCAAGGATCTACCCGACATTGACCACCAGTACTTCGACTGGCAGGATCGCTACGCCCTGCCGCGCCGCCACGCCAGCGGCCACTACATAGTCGCCGATCGCCTCGAGGTAGAGCGCGAGAGCGCTCGGCCGTTGCCGCCGGTTGACTTCGACTATGCCGGGCGCCGGTCTTCAAGGGTGCCGCTTGACGGCTACCTCAAACACAGGGCAAGCTTTTACCGGGCGCCGGAGAATCTGGTTCACCGGCGAGTCGAGCTTTGCTTTGACCGCGACCGGGTCTGGATCACCCACCAGGGAAAGACCGTTGCCACATACGAGCGAAGCTACACCCCCGGAATCTGGCAGCCGGCGCCGAAAATGCGGCCTGAGCCGCCACCCCAGGTCTTGCGGGAACCGGTCGCCGCCCCGGTGGTCATCCCGCCTGAGCTCGCCGACTACGCCGCGCTTTGCTCATGAGCACCACCACCGACAAGCCCGGCGAGCGCCTGCCCTACCTGATCTCAAAGCTCAAAGCACCAAGAATCGCCGAGCGACTTGACCAGACCGCGAGCTCGGCTCGCGAGAACAGCTGGAGCTACGAGCAGTTCCTCGAGACCCTGCTGGAGGCCGAGGTCTTCGCCAGAGATGCTTCAGGCACACGGAACCGTATCCGCCACGCCTCCTTCCCGGCGAACAAAAGCCTCGAAGACTTCGACTTCACCGCCCAGCCGGCTGCCGAGCGGCCGCTAATCCAACACCTCGCCCAACTCGCCTGGGTCACCGAGCACGCCAACGTCTGTTTCTTCGGGCCCCCGGGGACCGGCAAGACCCACCTGGCAATCGCCTTGGCGATCCGGGCCTGCCAGGAGGGCCACCGGGTTGCCTTTGCCACCGCCCAGCAGTGGATCGACCGGCTTGAGGCCGCCCAGCACTCGAACTCGCTCGATCAGGAGCTAAAGCGCCTGGAGCGCTACGGCCTTTTGGTGATCGACGAGATCGGCTACCTGCCGCTGGAGCGCCAGGCCGCAAACCTGCTCTTTGCGCTGATCGCCCGCCGTTACGAGCGCGGTTCGGTGATCGTTACTTCAAACAGGGGCTTTGAGGCCTGGGGTGAGATCCTGGGCGATCAGATGGTCGCCGCCGCCTTGATCGACCGCTTGGTTCATCACGCTCAGATCATCGCTCTCAAGGGTAAGAGCTACCGGTTGAAAGATCGGGGGTCACAGGTGAAGCCGACCGATCAGGCTGCGGGCCTACGGCCCTCCGCCTGATCGGCGACGAACCCCGGTGATGCATAATTCAATTCTTGAAACTGATGCATATTTCGGTTCCTGTTGACAACTCCAGATAATCCTCATCTGGGTTCCGACCTGGCTGTGAAAATGGCCTACGGGATGGCGGAAGAAGGCGGACCGGTTAAGGCGTTCAACTACGGAACCGCCGGGGGATGCACAGACACAAATCAGAAATGTAAAAATGATTGGACTAAAAATCAGGTGGCCCGGGTGTCTCAGGGATGGGACGACAAACCCATTCATTTACTTCCGCAGATCTACCATTACGAAGTTCCGGATCAGCCAATGAGTTGGGTTGCCGTCGCGAAAAACTGGCGAAACCAAGGCAACGTGTTTCGCTTCGATGGCATCACCTTTCAGGAAGGCAGTAACTGTCCGCCTAAGTTCGGATTCCCGGCCAACAAAACTAAAACTTATAAGACCGCCCAGCACGCATGGGTCGCTCTTCACAAACAGGGAGTAGCTCCGCAGCTCGGACGAGACATCGTCGAATTCGACTGCCCCTGGCCTTGGGAGTCTCTAAAGTGAAAACACGAATCTGGATGTTCAGCACAATCACCGCCGCTTTGGCGATAGCTGCCGTTCTTGCCTTGGTTTTACCATTGGACGGCTCGCAAGACCAGGCGTTGTCCCCGGTAGCCGGGGTTATCCCTGGCACCGCCGGCACGGTGATGACAGTGGCAGACCGAGACAAGGTGGTCGCACAGCAGGCTGACCAGCCAGCCGAAGTCTCTGGTTATCCATTTCCTCTACCGGAACCAAGACCGGGCGAAATTCACGGGCCGGGGTGCGGTGATTCACGGGTCTTTATGGTGAAACGCACCAACTCATGGGGCGCCGGGGGTCTCAGGGGAGAGGAATACCTCGCCGTAAATATCTGCGCTGGCGCTTACCGAAGGGACCCAGATACCGGGTACCTTGTTGTGTCTAGAACCAGATTTCCGGGAGATACCGCGTCCGCCAGTATTTTGGTGCCTCATTCCGGTCCGGTTCGGATTACGGACGCACCGTTGGGGGAGGAGGGTTCAGCCCATGTGTGGGATGCGTTGATCCGGTTCGATAGTGCGCGTGGCACCGTTGGCTATATCGACCTGTCGGACGATTCGCTTCACATCACCGGTGGTCCGGTTGAAGGTGTTTGTCCAGAGGGCACGTTCGGGACACCCCCGAACTGTGTGCTCACCGAAGCTAAGCTCGGGACGCTACATATTTCACCGAAAAACCGGGTGGTGAAACCCGGTGGTGAAACCGTTTTCACCGCGAAAATCAAAAACAATGGTCGTGCGGCCACAAACAGTGTGGATATTTGTGTGACCGCCCCGAAAAAGCTGGTCAGATTCAAGAAGTGGTGTTTGCCCATCAACACGGTTCCTTCGGGCCAGACCGCAACCCGGAAGTTCCGGATGCAGGTCAAACACAAAGCGAAACCAGGCAAGAGACTCGCTTTCCAATTCGAAGCAGTCTCGACGGCGATCGACCGTAAGAGCCGTGACGTAAGAAACACCCAGGTAACGATCAAGGTGAAGTAGAAACCCGAGATCCCGACGACCTGCCTAAAGCGGCTACGACCAAAAAAGAATGCTGACGGCACGCTGGAGCCTGATGGCGTTATAGCCTCGATTTCCCAGTAAGCCTTCGCCAGGTGTGATTTCGGGCTGAGAAGTGCCCGATGTGGTGTTCGTGAGGGCAGCGGTGGGCGGGGTGCCGCCCGGATCACCAAAAGTGGCCGTTTCGCAGCCAACTCGGCCCGTTTCACCCCGGCGGTGATCAACCCCGGCAAAGCCGGGTGGTCAATCCCCAAGGTGAGTGTGTCAGTCCGCCTGCCGGTCAGGCAAGAAGCGGCGGCGGCAAAGCCCGAAGCCGCGCAAAGGCAGCTTCAAGAGCTTTCGCCCAAGGCCAGCTTCGGGGAAGGCGCAGGGTGATTCGCCGGCCGGAGCGAGCGATCCGCCCGGCAACATGGAAGAGCCGTTGGCGAAGCCGCTTCGGTTCCGCTTTCGCGAGGTTGCCGGTGAGAACCAGGACCTCCGTCCAGGCGAGCAGGTCCTGAGCCATCAAGGAGAGCTCAAGCCAAGCTTGATTGGCGGCGAAGTCATGGAAGGGCAGGTTGCGCATGCCGGTGTCTTTGCCTGAGCGAATCGAGTCCTCAACTCTGGCTCTTTGGCGGTGGCGGAGTTCAAGTCCGGCGATCTGGCCTGCTTCGGTGTCGGTCAGGAACGAGGTGAAGCGGTGGCCGCCATGATCGGTGAACTTGAACTGGGCCCCGGGATGGGCACGCTCTTTCCGGCAGATCAGGCGGGTGCCCTCCGGCCAACTCGAGAGGTCAACCCGGTCGGTGAGCTCGGTGACCCAGGCGCCTTCCCGGTTCTCACCTTCCGGCTCGATCGCCGGTTGCCAGTGGTGTTCAGGGGTTTGAAGGATTGCTGCCTGAACCGCGGGGCTTAGTTCATAACCAACACTGAAGTTGATGCTCGCTTCGCGGCAGTCGTGGGTGAAAGCGTGGGTTGCTCCGGCGCCGTCTGTTCAAACCAGGATCTCGCGATCAAGGTCAGCTGCCGGGATCTGCTCCAGGGCAAGCTCTAGGACCTTGAAGTGATCGGCGGCGGTGTTGGCCCCGGCGTTGCCGGGGCGAAGCAGTGCGGCGAGGGGCTCCCCGGTCCCTTCGAGATAGGCCATCAGGGGATGGAAACCGAAGCCGCCTTTGTAATTGCCTTTGGCCTGGTCCTTCTCGGAGTGGGCGGTGAGCAGTGTCGCGTCGAGGTCGATGGTCAAGGTCTCCGGTCGGGCTCCGGCCTTCCAGGCGTTGGCTCTCGCCGCCGCCCGCGCCAAACGGATCGCTTCGAGCTCTTTTGATCCGATTGAGCTGATCACCCGGTGGGCGGTCGAGTTCGACGCGACCTTGCCGAAGAGATCAACCTGGCCGGCAAGCACCCCGAGATCGGAGACGCAGTCACCGCCATCAGCGATCGAGATTGCGAGATCCCGGAGAACCACTCCCGGATCATGGGCCGAACGGCGGGACCTGGTCGGGGCCATGGCCGTCGAGAGGGCTTTGGTCAGGCCGACCCGGTCGGCCAGTTCGGTCATCAGATAGGCGCCGGAGCGGGAGGTGAGACCCTCGGCGTCTGACGTCACTTCTATGCTTTTGGCAGTAGTTTTGGAATTCACCCTCGGGGTGTCCTTTCGGTTCAGAGATTACGTGTACGCAAACCGCATTCTGACTGACGAAACGGACGTTCCCGGGGGTGTTTTTCAGGTGCTTACTGGGATTTCGAGGTTAGTGGCCGGTCCAGTTCGGTTTGCGCTTTTCGCCAAAGGCGGTGATGCCCTCGAGCAAGTCGTCGGAGACGAAGCATGATTTCCGCAGTTCGACCAGTTCCCTCACCTGTTCTTCGGAGAGCACGGGGTTTTCGCTGATCGTGCCGATCACCTGTTTGGTGCCGGTCATGGAGATTGGGGCGTTGCCGGCGATGCCGGCGGCGAAGGCGACTGATCCGGTTTCGAATTCGTTTTCGATCACCCGGTTCAGCAGGCCGATCTCGTCGCTTCTTTCGGCGTTCAGCATGTCACCGGTGAAGAAGAGCTCGCGGGTGCGGGGCAGGCCGATCGTACGGATGAAACGGATCAGGCCGGTGTGGCCGTAAATCAGGCCGAGTTTCGCCGGTGGCATTCCCAGCTTTGCTCCCGGCGCGGCTATCCGGAGATCGCAGGTGACCGCCATCTCCAGGGCTCCGCCCAGGCAGTGACCGTTGAGGGCGGCGACGGTCGGCCAGGGGAAGGCTTCGATCGCGTCGAGGGCAGCGGTGAAAGGGTGGGCAACCAGGGCTTCGGCATCCTGCGCGAAGCTCTCTTTCGGGATGCCGCCGATGTCGTAACCGGCCGAGAAGACCGGGTCAGCGCCGGTGATGATCAGGCAACGGACTTCGATGCCGCTGTCCAGCTTCGGCAGAGTTGCCGTGATCGCATCGAGGATCTCGTGGTCGAGCGCGTTTCGTTTGCTCGGGTTGGAGATCGTCAGGCGGGCAACCGCTTCCGCGGGAAAGTCGAGCAGCAGTTTGTCGGTGCCGGTCTGGACAGAAGCCATTGCTCCGGACCCGGCCGCGTCCATGGAACCGGACTCAGCGGCACCCATAGAGCTGCCTACTCGAGCACGATGAGGACGTCACCTTCGGTGACTGACTGACCCTCTTCGCACTTGATCTCCTTGACGACACCGTCATCTTCGGACTCGACCGGAATCTCCATTTTCATGGACTCCAGGATGACCACTTCGTCACCATCTTCAATCTTGTCGCCGATCGCACAGGTGATTTTCCAGACGTTTCCAGTGATGTGAGCTTCGATGTTCGCCATAGGCTGGAACCTTAGCCCAACCCGAGCCGGCGAGGGTGTACAGGTCCACCACCCGGCCAAGGAGCCAAACCCAACTCTGGCAACGATTTGCCGCGGTACGCGAGGCAAGTCGCGCAGCCCCAAAAGAGCGCTGGAGAGCAAATTGCCCGGTGACCGGGCAATTTGCTCTCCAGCGCGGCGTTTGCGCTGACTGGTGAGTGCGTTCCTTTCGAGTTGCGGATGCGGTGGCGGTTTCGTCTTTCAATTTTCTCTTTGATCGAGACAGCTGGGAATCGCCTGGCGCGAACATCGGCGCATGCTTAAGCGTTCCCACCCCAGCGGCCTGGCGCTCGCGGTCTCCGCGCCACCCTTTGCGCGTGCATCCATCCGGGTGCCTCCTGCCGGCATCAGCCAGGAGATCGCTCGTCTTGCGCATTTTCAGCATGGGGTGATTTCCCGGATGCAGTTGCTTTCAGTTGGTTTGAGCTCCTCTGCAATCTCCCGCCGGGTTGATCGGGGAAACCTTCACCGAGTGCTCGACGGTGTCTACTCGGTTGGTCACGACCGGCTTGCCAGGGAGGGCCGATGGGCGGCGGCTCTTCTGTTCGCGGGGTCTTATGCGTGCCTTTCACATCGGACTGCTGCCATTGCCTGGGGATTCGAGCAGGGTCCAGGCAGGGTCGAAGTCATCAGAGATTTCAACCGAAAGAACCCGCAGAAGGCCAACTTGAGGGACCGCTGGTTGCTCCTGCATCGCACCCGGACTCTGCCTGGCGAAGATCTGGATCGACATAGGGGGTTCCCTCTGACGTCGGTGGCCAGGACTCTGGTGGACCTCGCTCCAAGGTCCACCGATCGGCAGCTGAAGAGATTCCTTGCACAGGCGGACCGTGTGGGGGTGGCGAATCGCAGGGAGATTGCGAATGTCCTGGACCGTTGTTCAGGATGGCGAGGCATCGGCAGGCTCCGTGATGTCGTCGAGCAGTGGGATCCGCGAGTGGCTGTGACCAAATCCGATCTGGAGGTTCTGTTCCTGGAAGTGAGGAATAAGCACCGAATCCCAGAGCACGAAGTGAACGTGACCCTGGGAGATTTCGAAGTTGACTGCCTGTGGCGCGAAAGCAGAACGGTCGTCGAACTGGACACCTACACCTACCACGGAGACAATCTCGCATTCGAGAGTGACCACGAGCGCGATCTTGCCGTTGAGGCGATGGGTTTCCACGTACTCAGGGTCACCCATCAGATGCTCACCAAAGACGAAACAGGTGTGGTGACGACTTTGAAAACTCTGCTCCATCGGCATTGACCTCAACCCTGGAGAGCAAATTGCCCGGTGAGCGGGCAATTTGCTCTCCAGGGGTTCGAGGACCGCCAGCGGTACAGTCTCGACGACGCCTATGAAAACTGCCGAGGAATACGCCGGGGAACCGGCTGAAGGTAAAGGTCTGGCCGTTCTGATTGCGGCTCGCAATGAGGCTGACTCGATTGGTGGAGCTATTGCTTCGCTGAAGGAGACCTTTCCCGGGGCTGCCATCTGGGTTGCTGACGATGCTTCGGATGACGGGACGAATGACATTGCGCTGGCGGCGGGGGCCCAGGTTGTCCGGCGCGGCAAGGTCCATGGCAAGGGCGGCAACATGACCGCCTGCGCCGAAGCGATGCTGAGCGCTCCGGATCTGCCGGAGACGGTCCTGCTCTGCGACGCCGACCTGGCGCTTTCGGCCGGCCAGCTCGGCAAGCTGGTCGACGCGGTAAATGCCGGCGAGTGTGACCTCGCGGTGGCGGCCTTCGCCCGCCGGGTCGGTGGTGGCTTCGGGATCGCCCTCGGCTTCTCGCACTGGGTAATCAAGAAGCGCTGCGGCGCCAACACGATCGCGCCGATCTCGGGCCAGCGGGCAATGAAACTGGACGTCCTGCGTGCCGTGCTTCCTTTCGCGCCCGCCTACGGCATGGAGACCGGAATGACCATTGACGCCGTCCGGGCCGGATACCGTCTTGGTGAATATGAACTCAAGCTCGCCCACCGCGCGACCGGCAAAACTCTAGGTGGATTCATCCACCGGTTCCGGCAGATGGTCGACTTCGCCCGCGTCTACATTTCTAGGCGCTCGAAACATTGATCCTCGCAATCGATCAAGGGACCACCGGCTCGACTTCGCTCGTGTTCGATGGCGGCGGACACATTGTGGGCCGTGGTTATGCCGAATTCGGCCAGCACTTTCCGAAACCCGGGTGGGTTGAGCACGACGCGAACGAAATCTGGGAAGTCACCCGGACGGTTGCGAAACGCGCGCTGGCCGGCGCCGGGATTGATGGCAACCAGCTCGAAGCAATCGGCATCACCAACCAGCGGGAGACCGTGGTCGGCTGGGACCCGGCAACCGGCAAGCCGATCCATCACGCGCTGGTCTGGCAGGACCGCCGCGGTGCGGCCCGCTGCGACGGCCTCCGGGACAGCGGGTTCGAACCGCTGGTCCGGGAGCGAACCGGACTGGTGCTTGACCCGTACTTCTCCGCGACCAAAATCGAGTGGCTGCTCCAGAACGTTCCCGGAGCCGAAAACGCCGTCTTCGGCACAATCGACTCGTGGCTGGTGCACAAGCTATGTGGCGAACATATGACCGACTTCTCGAATGCTTCCCGCACGATGCTGTTCGACATTTTCTCCCGCTGCTGGGACAACGACCTCTGCGAACTTTTCGGCGTCGACCCGGACAGCCTGCCGGAAGTGAGGCCTTCAGCAGGCACCTTCGGCACGACCACCGAATTCGGCGGCGAGGTGCCGGTCACCGGAATCGCCGGCGACCAGCAGGCGGCCCTTTTCGGCCAGGCCTGCCACGAGCCGGGCATGGCCAAGAACACCTACGGCACCGGCAGCTTCGTCCTGCTCAACTCCGGGATCGACGCCCCGGTTCCCGACCCCGGATTGCTGGCGACGATCGCCTGGGGCATTGGCGACCAGGTCACGTACGCCCTGGAAGCTTCGATCTTCGTGACCGGGGCGGCAATCCAGTGGCTGCGTGACGGTCTGGGAATCATCAAGGAGGCAAGCGAGACCGAAGCTCTGGCCGCCTCACTTGACTCGAACGACGGGGTCTACTTCGTCCCGGCGCTCACCGGTCTGGGATCCCCCTACTGGGATCCATACGCCAGGGGGACCATGGTCGGCCTCACCCGTGGCACCGGCCGGGCCCACATCGCGCGGGCCGCCCTCGAAGCAATCGCCTACCAGACGGTTGATGCAGTCCGGGCGCAGGAGAATTCGAGCGGCCAGCGTCTGGAGGTGCTCAAGGTCGACGGCGGCGCGGTCTCGAACAGCTGGCTGATGCAGTTCCAGGCCGACATGCTGGGCGCACCGGTAGTCGTTCCGGAGATCTCCGAGACAACCGCGCTCGGTGCGGCCTACCTCGCCGGCGTCGGGGTCGGAACCTGGGACCTGGAAGCGATCCCGTCGATGTGGCGGGCCAGCCGGACCTTCGAGCCGGCAATGAGTCCTGACCAGGCCGACACGCTGCTGGCCGACTGGCACCGCGCCCTGGAGCGCTCGCGAGGCTGGGCAGTTGAGAAACTCTGAGAACCCGGAGTAACCCGGGGGCCGCCCGGGGGTTAGGCTTGCCACGTCCATGCCTCCGCCAACGAACCTCAAGCCATCCGTTTACAAAGACGAACGTCCCGCTGAATACTTCGACAAGTTTCACGAGCGCTCGCGGACCAAGGATCCGGACGCGGCCTACGAACTTGTTCGTGGCACCCTCACTCCCATCGCGGTTGGTCTCTACCGGACCCGCGCGATCGGCACGGAGAACGTTCCGGCTAAGGGGCCGGTGCTGCTGGCACCGAACCACTTCAGCCAGATGGACCACTTTTTCGCCGGTGTCTTCATCCGGCGGAAGATCCGTTTCATGGCGAAGTCGCAGATATTCGGTCCGAAAGGATTGACCTGGATCTTCACCCATGGTGGCGTCTTCCCGGTACGGCGCGGCTACCGTGACGACGAGGCCTTCAAGACCGTCTACGCGATCTTCGAGAATATGCAGGGCGCCGTCCTGGTTTACGCCGAAGGTGGCCGGTCACGCACCGGCGGACTCGGCGAGCCCCGTCCGGGAATCGGCAAGATCGCACTCGAGTCGGGCGTACCGGTGGTCCCGGTTGCCATCCACGCCACCCGATCAAATCGTCCCTGGAGCAAGTTCACCTTCCCCAAGGTGACAGTGCAGTTCGGAGAACCGATTTCTTTCCCGGTGGTCGAAGAGCCGACCCGCGAGCAACAGATGGAAACTTCGAACGTCGTGTTCGAGCACGTGGCCCGCATGTACAACGGCATCCGCGACCGCGGATGGAAAGCAGTCAGGCGGGAAGTCGAAGCGAAGCGGACGAAGCGCGAGGCAGAAGCCGCGTCTTCGTCCGGCTGACGCCTATTCCCAGATCTCCGGGGCGTTTTCGTAGAAGTCCGTGTCGTGGCCCGGCGTGATCACTGCTTCGGGATATTCACGGTGGAACAGGCGAAGCTCCTGGAGGCTGCGTTTGTACCTGTGGAGATCCGCCATGCGCCCGGGCAGGTCGGCGCCAGCTTCCAGCTGCTTCTCCAGGTAAATCGCATCGCCAGCGATGACCATGTCCTGGTCCTTGAGCCTGACGATTACCGACTGGTGGCCGGTGGTGTGGCCAGGAGTTGAAGCGAGCCGCACCGAGCCGTCTCCGAAGAGGTCGATCGTACGGCCGAACGAGGCGTATGAGTTCACGTCGCTGCCGTCGAAATCGACAGTCCGGAAATCGAAGGCGTAGTCGAACTGGGGCCGGTGATAGCCCTTGCTGAAGCTGAACATTCCGCTGGTTGCAGCCTGCCACTCGGCGCCGGTGACGATGAACGTGGCGTCGGGGAAGTCGGCGATCGCGGAAGCATGGTCGATGTGGAGGTGGGTCAGGATGACCAGCCGAATCGAGGCGGGATCGACACCTTTGTTGCGGAGCTGGGCCGAGATGTCTTTGCCATGCTCGAGCTGCGGCTTGTATAGCCAGGTGCCGAAACGACCCAGGTTCTGGATCGGATCGCTGGCGATCGAAGGGTGGAGTCCGGTGTCGACCAGGATTGGACCGACCTTCGGATGGCGGATCAGAAATGCCGGAATCGGGCTTGGGGAGTTGTCCCCACGGGCTGCCCGGAGCACTTTCAGGCCACTTACTTCTCCGCCCGGACTCGCATGGAGGATGTCTGGCGAGCTGAAGGTTCCGGCAACCATCGGTTCGACGGTTACGGCCGAATCCGGCGCACCACCGGGAAGCGGTGTTGCGAGGGGTCTTGGTTCAGCTTGTACCGACATGGTGCGACCCTACCGCGGAGTGCCGCGCCGGTAGGGTTTGGCGCAGCTCATGGGCGAATCCTTACGATCTCGAATTTTCCGGGATGACCTGCTGGAAGGCAAAGTCGTCGTAATTTCAGGCGCTGGTTCCGGCTTTGGCCGGGAGACTTCCCTGGAGATGATCCGACTCGGTGCCACCGTGGTCGGGTGCGGGCGGCGGGTCGAACCGCTCGAAGAGACTGCAAAGCTGGCCGAAGGGTTGCCGGGCAAGTTCGAATTCTCCGGCCTCGATATCCGTGACGACGAGAACGTTGACAAGTTCTTCGATGGTGTGCTCGAACGGAACGGCCGGATTGACACCCTGGTCAACAACGCTGGTGGACAGTTCCTGAGCCCGGCCGAAGCGATCACACCGAAGGGTTTCCGTACGGTCATCGAGCTCAACGTGACCGGCACCTGGCTGATGACCCACGCCGCGGCAACCAAAGCCTTCATCCCGCAGGAAGAAGGCGCGGTCCTGAGCGTCACGCTTTCGCCTCATGGGGGCATGCCGGGAATGGTCCACTCGGGAGCTGCCCGCGCGGCTGTCGAGAACATGATGAAGACCCTCGCCACCGAGTGGTCACGCTTCGGAATCCGGACCTGCTCGGTCGCACCGGGGCAGTTCGCCACCGACACCTTCGTCAACAAGTATCCGAAAGAGATCGTCGAATCGATCGATCGCACGATTCCGCTGGGGCGGGTCGGCGAGGCCGAAGAGATGGCGTGGCTGTTGACTTTCCTGACATCGGAAGCCGGCAACTTCCACTCCGGTTCAGTGATCACCCTGGACGGCGCGCGCGACAACTGGTTCGGCCCGTGGCCACCCGCCGCGATCGTCGGCGACAGCGGCAAGCCGCTGGCCGAGGAACGAAAAGCAACCTGAGCGCTTGACCTCATAAAACGAATGTTCTTCGCAATCGTGGTTAGGATCGGCGGAGAACGGGGACAGGTCGTTCGAGCGACTGGTTCCAGACAGGGGATCGGCCAACCCGACACAAGGAGTACCCCAATGGTCTCGTCCCCCCGATTCACCCACTTCCGGGCCGTGCGTAATTTGGCACTGGCCGTCCTCGCACTGTTCGCCGCCACCGGCCTCGTCGCCGGTCAGGCGTCCGCCGCTTCAATCAGCCTGACCAAAGTCAAGGCGCCCTCGAAGTTGACCAAGGGCACCCAGTACAAAGTCAGGGGCGTGGTGAAGAACAAGTCGGGCAGGACGAAGAAAGCTTCGGTCAAAGTGACCCTGTCCAAGGCGAAAGGCAAGCCCGGCAGGATCAAGCTGGGTTCGAAGATGGTCAGGGCAAAGAAGGAAGCAAGGACGAGATTCACCGTCGCCATCAAAGCCGGCACATCAGTCAAAGCCGGCAGGTACTTCCTGGTCACCTGCTTCAAATCGTCGTGTAAATCGAAGTCAGTGTCCATCCTCGACAAGACCGGACCGACCGGGCCGACCGGACCCACTGGTCCGACGCAGCCAACCGGCCCCACCGGACCGACCGGCCCCGTATTCCTGCCAGGGGCCACGACCGCCGATGACACCCTCTTTCCGGGAATCGGCAACGGCGGCTATGACGCCCAGAACTACGACATCACCCTCGACTACGACCCGCTGACCAACGTCTTCAACTCGGGCACCCACACGACGATGACGGCGAAGGCAACGCAGAACCTGAGTGCCTTCAGCCTCGACTTCATGCCGGCCACCATGACCATCAGCAGCGTTACCGTCGATGGAGCCGTCGTTCCGTACACGCTCGAAGACCTGGTGATCAGTCCGCAAACGACTTATCCCGACGCCAAGCTGGTGGTCAACCTGCCGGCAGCGAACTACGTTTCCAACGGCGGAACGTTCGAAGTCGATGTGGCCTACAGCGGTTACGTGACCCACGTGACCGATCCGGACACCTCGAGGGAAGGCTGGGTGCGGGCCTGCCGGACCGGTGATCCAAGCCCGACCAACCTCACCTGTTTCGGATCGTTCACGGTCAGCGAGCCGATTGGTGCGATGAGCTGGTTCCCCAGCAACAACGTGCCGGCCGACAAAGCTACCTTCGACACGTCCACGTCCGTCCCCGACGAGTTGCTGCCAGTCGACGACTGGACCGCCCTCGGCACCGGAGAGTTCGTCTCCAAGGTCACTGTCGGAGCCAGGACCACCTGGAAGTGGCACGAAGAACAACCCACCTCCACCTATCTGACCACCGGTTCGGTCGGCCGTTACAACTACACGGTCGACTCCCTGATCGATTCCTCGAACTCGGCCGCGATCCCGGTCTACAACGCTTACGACCTGACCGCGACGCCGACCCAGATCACGAACATGGAGACGGCGTTCGGCGAACAGTCGAACATCATCAACCTGTTCTCGCCGCTGTTCGGCCCCTACCCGTTCAGCTCCGGCGGACTGCTTGGGGCAAGGACGACCGGCGTCGGCTACTACCTCGAGAACCAGGGCAAGGTTCACGCTCCCTCGCCGAGCATCCCTCTGCCGGTCCTGGCCCACGAATACGTCCACCAGTGGTTTGGCGACGCGGTCGGCCCGAGCGAGTGGAGCCAGATCTGGTTCAACGAAGGCTGGGCCCAGTGGGGCGAGTGGTACTACGAAGGTCCCACCGTGCCGGCGACCCAGTTCGATGACGTTTACGCGAACGCGACTGCCGAAGACTGGGAGATCCCGCCGGGCACCCTGAACGGCGATGCAGCGAACCTGTTCGCCGAGTTCCCGACCTACACCCGGGCCGGAATGATGATCGAGGGTTATCGCCAGATCGTCGGGGATACGAAGTTCTTCAACTTCGCCAAGCAGTTCCAGATCCGTTTCGCCTACTCCACAGTTGATGCGGCCGACTTCACCGAACTCGGTCTCGAAATGAGCGAGCTCAGCGGAGCGAAACGCGATCTGCTCGTCCAGTACTTCGACGAGTGGCTGTTCCTGCCGAGCAAGCCGACCGTGGTCCCGGGCGACTTCCTTCCCTGAGTCGGCACTGAAAGGGCGCTGCGGCGCTCGGGAAAACAAAGGGCCCCCGTTTCGCGGGGGCCCTTTGTCTGTGGCGTGAGTCTCTGGCGCTAAGCCCGCGGACTCAGCTGGCCATGCCGCCGAACTGGCCGCCGGTCACGTTCAGGACCTGGCCGTGGACGTAATCGGCCAGGTTCGATGCGAGGAACAGCACCGGGCCCGAGGCCTCTTCCGGGGTTGCCGGGCGGCCCATCGGGATGATCATCGAAGCCATCGCGCGCATCTGCTCCGGGATTCCCTGCGGGATCTCTTCGCCGCTGGGGCTGGTGTGGGTGACCCCAGCCTCCTTCGAGGCGGTCATGCGGGTCTCGACGAAACCGAAAGCGACCGCGTTCACGTTGATTTTGAACTGGCCCCATTCCTTGGCGAGGGTCTTGGTGATACCAACGACCCCTGCCTTGGCGGCGCTGTAGTTGACCTGGCCGGCGTTGCCCATGGTGCCGGAGATCGAAGAGACGTTGATCAGCTTGCGGAAGACCTCCTGGCCTTCGGCGGCTTCGGCCTTTGCGGCCTCGCGCCAGTGTGGGGCGAGGGCACGGGCTACACGGAACGGCACGATCGTGTGGATGTCCAGCATCGCCTGGAACTGTTCGTCCGACATCTTGTGGGCGACGCCATCCCAGGTGTAGCCGGCGTTGTTCACGACGATGTCGACTGAACCGAAAGCTTCGACCGCGGTTGCGACCAGCTGGTCGGCGGCATCGGGCTTGGTCATGTCCCCGGCGAATACGGCAGTCTCGCCACCGATCTCTGCAGCGGCCTGCGCGGCAGCGTCGGCATCAAGGTCGTTGATCAGCACTTTCGCGCCGTTGTTGGCGAACAGCTCTGCGGTCGCCCGGCCGATTCCACGTGCGGAACCGGTGACGATCGCGCTTTTTCCATCCAGAAGTCCCATTTGATTAAAAGCTCCTTTTCGTTTGGATCGCGGACCATAACGTGATTTCCAGGCTGAATCAGAGTCGGCCGCTGAACGCCGGATTGGACGGCAGCTTCGATGAGTATGGTCGGGGCTGTCGTCAAATCCCGGAGGTTTTCATGAAGGTCCTGCAAGGTTTCAAGGAGTTCACCTACGGCAACTTCATCAATGCCCTGATCGCATTCATGTCGATTGCCGTGGCCGTTTACTTCTTCGTTGTGGTCCCGATGAACGCCTACCGTGAGCACGTCGCGGAAGATGAAGACGCGACCCACCGGGACTGCCCCGAATGCCTCTCGGAGATTCCGGTCGAGGCCAGGCGCGGCGCCTTCTGTACTTCCGAGGTGGTTTCGGCCTGAACCAGGCCGGTTCCTACGGGACCAGGGTGGAGGGCCCGGCGTCCTTGTCCAGCAGGTTCGAGAGGTAGATCACAACGTTCTCATCACCGTTGTTGGCGGCACGATGGATCGTGGTCGGCTGCTCGACGATCCACTGGTCTTCCTTGATGTTCCCGGTCTGACCTTCCTTGATCTTCCGGACCAGCTCGCCATCGGTGCCGGGTCCGGTCATGACCTTGATGCCACCCTGGGCGACGGAGTAAGTGAGGGTGCCGTTCTGGATGAACGAGATCTGGGTTCCCTCGTGGTAGTGGAGGGGAATCCTCGCGCCGGGCTGGATCACCACTTTGGACAGACCCAGGGCACGGCCCTTGGCCCCGATCGGATTGACGGTGCGGGCCAGCGAGTTGTACTTCGGCGCGGGCGGGTCGTCCTTGACGGCGGAAATCGCAACGCCACCGGCAGCGGCCCCGACGGCGAAGATGCCGAGTGCAGCCAGCGAAACTTTCAGCTTGCGTGAAAAACCCATGGTGAATCTCCCGTCAGGTTGAGTCGAAGTGCGAAAACGCCGCCCGGAGAGCGGAAGCTGACCTTACAACCCGGGGCCGGAAAGCATGACTCGCTCTGGCAACAATGGTGCGAAGCGGCGCCGCGCAAAAAAAAGAAGGCCATCGCTCCTCGTTAGCTGCGCAGAGCGGAGCAAACAAGGAGCGATGGCCGGGGGTCTGGCAGGGTGGGGGCGATCGGCACGCTCTACGCGTGCGGATCGCCCCCACCCTGGAGAGGTGGAGAGGTGAGGCGTTGGCTGGCCTAGAGACCGTAGCTGCGGCCGATTACCTCGAGCATGATTTCGTCGGTGCCGGCGCCGATGCGATTGAGTCGCATGTCGCGGTAGTGGCGCTCGACCTCGTACTCCTTCATGTAGCCCCAGCCGCCGTGGATCTGGATGCATTCGTCGGCGACCTCGCAGGCGATCTGAGCCGACATCAGCTTGGCCATCGAGATTTCCCTCACCGGGTACTCGCCATTGTTGATCCTCCAGGCCACCGAGTAGGTGAACTGCTTGGAGGCTTCGATTTTGGTCGCCATGGCGCCGAACTTGTGACGGATCGCCTGGAACTTGCCGATCGGTCGGCCGAAAGCCTCGCGCTCCTTGGCGTACTCGAGGGTGGTCTCGAAGACCCGCTCGGCACCAGCGTTCGAGCCGGCGGCGGCCACGAGCCGTTCGCCCTGGAGCTCCCAGCTGATGTGGTAGAAGCCCTTGCCGACCTGGCCGAGCACCGAATCCGCGGGAACCCGCATGTCTTCGAAAGCGAGTTCGCCGGTGTCGGAAGCTTTCATTCCCATCTTCTCGAGATTCTGGGCGACCGAGAAACCGGGCAGGTCGTTGCCTTCTTCGTCACGGATGTCGAAGAGCAGCAGGGTGATTCCGTCATGTCCGGCATCGGGGTCGGTCTTGACGACCAGCACGATGAACCTGGCGCGGGCGGCGTTGGTGATGAAGGTCTTGGACCCGTTGATCACGTATTCGTCACCGTCGAGCACAGCGGTGGTCCGGATTCCCGCAACGTCCGATCCGGCGCCGGGCTCGGTTATGCCGAGGGCGCCGATGCTGGTGCCCTGGATTCCTGGAACCAGGTACTTCTGCTTCTGCTCCTCGGTGCCGAGCATCTCGATCGGGGGCAGGACCATGTCGGTCTGGACCGCGAAGCCCATGCCGAGTCCGCCTGATCCGGCGTAACTCAGGGCTTCGGCGCGGACCAGCGAGTAGTAGTAGTCGCCACCCTGTCCGCCGTACTGCTCGGGGAAGCAAAGGCCGAGGTAACCGAGTTCGCCGGCCCGCTCGATTGCGTGGTTCGGCCACTTCGTGTCTTCCCACTCGTTGCGATGAGGGTGGAGTTCCTTCTTGACCCAGCTCTCCATCGACTCACGCAGGTCTTCGTGCTCCTGGTTGAAGATGAAGTTCTTCTGACCAGTTCCAAATTCGGGCTTGATGACGGTTTCGGTCACGGCTGATGTTTCCTTTGTTCGTCGCTTGTCGAAAGTTCGGTGATCCGCCAGGGGATCGTACAAAGTAGAGAGTAACACTTCCCACTCCTTATTACTGGTATCTTTGCCAAACCATGACCGAATCCAGCGAGACCTTCGAAAAGATCAAGTATGAGGTCGTCGATCACGTGGCCACGATCACGCTCGACGACCCCGACACCCGCAACGCACTTTCCGACCAGATGCTGTCCGAGATCCTCTCGGCACTCAAGCTGGCCAAGGACGATTACGCCGTGCGTGTGGTCGTGCTCGCGTCGTCCAACGAGAAGGTCTTTTCGGCGGGCGGCAACCTGGCTGCTTTCGGCGGTGACAGCGGCACGGTCGAGAAGTTCACCGGGGCATCGCTCTTCACCGACGCCTTCAAGGCGCTCGGCGAACTCGGCAAACCATCAATCTGCGCAGCCGAGGGGCACGTGCTGGCCGGGTCGCTCGGACTCGCCCTCGCCTGCGACCTGATCCTCGCTTCGAACAAAGCAACTTTCGGCACGCCTGAGATCACGGTTGGGCTCTTTCCTTTCATGATCATGGCGCTGATCTATCGAAACGTGGGGCGGAAGAAGACCAACGAACTGCTGCTGCTCGGTGAACGCATCTCGGCCGATGACGCCCGCGAGGCCGGGATCGTCAACAAGGTCGTGCGGCCGGAACTCTTCGACGACAGCCTCGCCGCCTGGACCAGCCAGCTCGCCGCCAAGTCACCGCTGATCATGCGGCTCGGCAAAGACGCGATGTGGCGACAGATGGACATGCCGCTGGCCGAAGCGCTCGACTATCTGCGGTCCCAGCTGGCAATCGAACTTTCGACCGAAGACGCAATTGAAGGCGTCAAGGCGTTCTTTGAGAAGCGCGAACCCGAATGGACAGGACGCTAATGAGCGATCAGACGAATGAATCGGCTCCGGCTGAACCTCCGGTAAACCTCCTTCCCGGAACGGCCACGCTGTCCGAGCTCACCGAGCAGCTCCACGAGCGGCGCGGCAAGGCCCGCCTCGGCGGTGGCCTGAAGAAGATCGAGAAGCAGCACGAACGTGGCAAGCTGACCGCGCGGGAGCGCCTCGACCTGCTGGTCGACGAAGGAACTTTCAACGAGATCGGCATTCACGGCCGCCCGCACTACTCGCAGCCGGCGATGCAGAGCAGAGATGCTCCCGCCGACGGCGTGGTCACCGGCTGGGGAGACGTGGATGGCCGCACCTGCGCGATCGTCGCTTACGACTTCACGGTGATGGCTGGCTCGATGGGCCAGACCGGAGAGATCAAGGTCACTCGCATCCGCGAGATCGCGCTGCAGAAGCGCATGCCTTTGATCTGGCTGCTCGATTCAGCCGGAGCAAGAATTCAGGAGGCCGCCGGCTCGCTGTTTGCGGGTTCAGGCCACCTGTTCAGGGAGGAAGTACAGATGTCGGGGGTTGTACCGATGGTTGCGGCGATGATGGGACCCTGCGCCGCGGGTACCGCCTACATTCCTGGCCTGTCGGATTTCGTGCCCATGGTGGTAGGGCAGGGTGCGATGGCGCTGGCCGGGCCACATCTGGTGAAGGCGGTGACCGGCGAGGAGATCGAGATGGAGGACCTCGGCGGCGCCAAGATCCATTGCCGCAAGTCCGGGGTGGGAGACCTCGAAGTGAAGGACGACCCGGAATGCATCGAGGCGATCAAGAAGTACCTTTCGTACTTTCCGTCGAACTGTGAAGCGAAGCCGCCGGTCATCGAAACGGCGGATCCCGAGGACCGCGGTTCCGACCGCCTGCTGGAAATCATCCCCGAGTCCTCGCGCACCCCGTACGACATGTACGAAGTGATCAAGGAGATCGCTGACGACGGTGACTACTTCGACATCAAGCCGAAGTTCGCCAAGTCGCTGATCACCTGCTTCGCCCGGTTCGGCGGCCAGCCGGTCGGCATCGTCGCCAACCAGCCGAAGCACCTTGGCGGCATCCTCGATGTCGACTCGGCCGACAAGGCCGCCAGGTTCGTGAACCTCTGCGACGCCTTTAGCATTCCGCTGCTGTTCCTGCAGGACGTGCCCGGATTCATGGTCGGCTCCAAGGTCGAGCAGCAGGGCATCATCCGCCACGGCGCGAAGATGCTCTACGCCGTTTCAAGGGCGACGGTGCCGAAGATCACCGTGCTGGTGCGCAAGTCCTACGGCGCCGGCTATTACGTGATGTGCGGACGGGCCTATGAACCCGACCTGATCGTCGCTTGGCCCGGAGCCGAGATTTCGGTGATGGGTGCCGAAGGTGCCGTCAACATCATCGGCCGGTCGGCGATCGAAGCATCCGATGATCCGGACGCGACCCGTGAAGCGATGCTGAACGCGGTCCGCCAGAACATCGATCCCTACATTGCCGCCGGCAACGCGATGATCGACGACATCATCGATCCCCGCGAGACCCGCCAGACCATCATCAGGGGCCTGCGCATGTCGGCCAACAAGCAGGTCGAAAGGCCTTGGAAGAAGCACGGAGTCATGCCGGTATGAGGTTCATGAAGGTGACAGCAATCGAAGGCGGAAAGTTCACATGAGTCGATTCGAAGATCCCGTAATCATCAGCAACTCGATCTCGGGAGTGATCGCGAACCGCGACCAGTGCCCGGCGATCCCGTATACCCCCGAGGAGTACGCGTCCGAGGCCCGGCGGGTAGTGGACGAAGGTGCATCACAGATTCACATCCACGCCCGGAAACCCGACGGCACCCCGTCCTGGGACACCGAAGATTTCGCCGCGATCACCGAGGCGATCCGCTCCGAAGTCGGTGACGTGATCATCAACTATTCGACCGGTGCGATCGGCGTTTCGGTGGAGAAACGCATTGAGTACCTGCGGGCCTGCAAGCCCGACGTCGCCGCGCTCAACATGAGCTCGATGAACTACGCCAAATACTCGCGGCGCCGCAAGGAGTTCGTCTTCAAAGCGGTCTTCGAAAACAGCTTCGACGAGATCATCGAATTCATCACCGCGATGAACGAGATCGGCATCCAGCCCGAGCACGAATGCTTCGACGCCGGCCACGTCGCCAACGTCGATCCGCTGATCGACATGGGTCTGCTCTCCGGAGCACTCCAGATCTCGCTGGTCATGGGTGTCACCGGCGGCATCCGGCCGATTCCGCGCAATGTCCAGGTGATGGCCGACCAGATCCCCGGTGGTTCCGAAAGTGAACACAACTGGCAGTGCATCGGAATTTCACGGGACCAGTGGAAGCTGCTCGGCACCGCCGTGGTGCTCGGCGGCAACATCCGGGCCGGGGTGGAGGACAACCTCTACCTGCCCGACGGCTCGATGTGCCGCTCGAACGGTGACCTGATTGCCAAGGCCCGCGAAATCGTCGAGAACTCCGGCCGCAAGGTGGCGACCGTGGCCGAGGCCCGCAAGATGCTCGGCCTGCGCGAGACCGCCGCAGCCTGATCGGAGCAGAGCCATGAGCACCGAAGAATCTGCAGACATGCCACTGGCCGGCATCCGGGTCCTCGACCTGACCCGGCTGCTGCCGGGAGGGTTCGCTTCGCAATGGCTGGCGGATTTCGGGGCCGAAGTAATCAAGGTGGAAGACACCGGTGCCGGTGACTACATCCGTTTTGCTCCCCCGTATTACGAAAACAAGGCTGGCAGCGATGAAGACATCTCAAGTACCCGGTCGGGGCTCTACCTGTCGCTCAACCGCAGCAAACGCTCGATCCGGCTCGACCTGAAGAGTGACGCCGGCAACGCCGCTTTCCTGCGACTGGTTGAAACGGCGGACGTCGTGCTCGAAGGATTCCGGCCAGGAGTCATGGACCGCCTGGGTGTTGGTTACGAAACCCTGATCGAAGTCAACCCCGGGCTCGTCTACTGCGCGATCAGCGGTTACGGCCAGGACGGCCCCAATCGCGACCGCGCCGGTCACGACATCAACTATCTGGGATCGACCGGGCTGCTCGACATGACCGGCCAGGCGGGAGGGCCACCGGTCCAGCCTGGTGCCCAGATCGGTGACCTCGGCGGTGGCGCGATGACCGCCGCTTTCGGCGTGATGACCGCGCTCTTCGCGAAGCAGCGGACCGGCAAGGGTCAGATGGTCGACATCTCGATGACCGACGGGGCGATGTCCTGGCTGGCGATGACTGCCGGCCAGTACTTCGCCGATGGCCAGGTGCCCGGGCGTGGTGCTTCGATCCTGAACGGCGGGGTCTGCTGTTACCTCACTTATGAAGCCGCCGACGGGTGGATTTCCTGCGGTGCGCTGGAGCCAAAGTTCTGGCAGGGGTTCTGCCACGGAGTTGATCACGAGGAGCTGCTCCCGCATCAGTTCGACCCGCCCGGAAGCCCCGGATGGGAGCGGATAGCGGAGGTCTTCAAGTCGAAGACCAGGGCCGAATGGAAAGCCTTCAACGATCAGCACGACTGCTGCATCGAGCCGATTCTCGATGTCGGCGAAGCGCTGGAATCCGACCTCGCGATCGAGCGCGGCATGGTCGTGGAGATCGACCAACCCGGCATCGGCCCGGTCAAGCAGGTCGGAAACCCGGTCAAGCTTTCCGGAACCCCGGCAATGCCGCCCCGGGCCGCACCCGCGATCGGCGAAGACACCGAAGCCGTGCTGGCGGAGGCCGGTTTCAGTCCTGAAGAAATCGTGGCCCTGATCGAGTCCGGTGCTGCGGCCGGCCCCGGCGGCGGACCAGCAGACATTGGCTTCCGCGCATGAGCCCTAGCGGCCAGACAACCGAGGCCGGCGAGCAGCTCCTGAAGATGTCAGAGCTGGTTGAAGCGTCCGGCGTGCCCGGCGCGACGATCAAGCATTACCTGCGGGAAGGACTGCTACCGGATCCGGTCAAGACCAGCCGCAACATGGCCTACTACCGGCCGGAGACGGTCGAGCGGATCGAGATGATCAAGCGGCTTCAGGAGGAGCGGTTCATGCCGCTCAAGGCGATTCGGACCGTGCTCGCGGAGGACCCGGACCAGGCCCGCGCCCTGCTCGATGTCGAGGACCGCATCCTCGAACGGGCCCTCGCGAAAGAACGGACCCGGACCAGCGCCACCGAGGTCCGTCGCGACTTCGGTGTCCCAGCGGAGGCACTCGATCGCCTTGAAGAGATCGGCATCCTGACCCCGAATTCGCGGGGCTATTCACAATCCGATGTGAAGATAATCGAAGCAATCTCCCGCTTCCGCGCCGGTGGTTATGACGAGAAAGTCGGCTTCACCGTCTACGACACCCTGCGTTACAAACACGCGCTCGAGAACCTGGTTCACGAAGAGGTGGACGTACTCATGGAAAGACTTGAAGGTGACGTCGACCCCGACCGCGCGGTCAGGCTGATCGAAGCCGGGGTTGAGCCGCTCAAGGACTTCATCGCTGCCCTCCACACCAAGCTGATGGTCGAAGAAGTCGAACGCCGCCGGTAGGCTGGGCTGATGCCCATGAAGTCCCTGCTGGCCCCGATCTGCCTGGCGATTGCCTTGATTGTCTTTGGCACGTGCGCCCAGGCGTCCGCTTCGATCGCTGATCGTGGAGCCGACCCGGTGGTTCTTACCGGCAGCGACGTGCCGAAACTCAAGGGTGTGGCCGCGGTCGATGTGGTCGCTTTCGGCTGGGATGAGGACTGGTACCAGCTGCCGGTCCAGGTCGATGAACGCAAGCTGGTCAACCCGCGGTCGCTCTATCCGTTTCCCGACTCCGGTTTCGTCCAGAGCGGGGCGGGCTTCCAGATCGAGGCTTATTCCGATCCCGGGACTCTGGTCGGTAAGGACCCCGACCCATCGCTCGATGACAACGATGAAATCGCGGTGATGTCCTACGACACCGGGTTTGAATCAGACGCTGGATTCGAGCCCGACGGGGTCATTCCCGGCTCTGGTGTGACCGTGAAGGTCACCGACCCGGTCGACGGTGACTCCTCCTGGCTCTATCTCTTCGAATCCGACGGCAGCCTGGACCCGGCGGCCGAATCCGAGTACCTGAGCTACGACTTCAGTCTCGATGCGCTCGGCGCGGGCGGTTCGCTGATCGACGACTACGGCTACGCGGCCGGCCCCAACCCCGAAGACTCGTTCGTGGTGACGGCGTATTACGACACTCATTCGTCGGATCGGTGGGTCGACGACAGCTTCACGATCTCGGACGAGATCGAGAATCCGGTGGACATCCTCGACCGGGACAAGGTGCTTTTTGCTCCCGGCGACTGCCAGCGATCAGAGGACACTTTCTCTTCCGGTGAAGGCTCGTTCATCGCCAACATCAACGGCCCGGTCCGAGCGATCCGTTCATACATCGGGGCCAACAGCGGCCCGTATACACAGCGCGACCACATCTATTACGAGCAGCGGGAAGACATCCGGACGTATGTGCGGGTCCACGGGATCCCGCAGGCCATATTCTTCCTTGATTATTCGCCCGAGGCAACCGGCATGACCTATCGCAACGAACTCAACCCGGCCGGGGTGACCATCGACGGCGTCCCGGACCCGTCGCTCGTCCCGGGTGTTCCGTCTGACATCGCAACCGACGGTTCGACCTGGGAACAGGTCACCGGCAGCCAGGGCACTCTGAATGTGGTCACGTCGATCAGGACTGACGCTCCCAACCTGAGATACGGCAGTTACTACCTCGACGACAAGACCCCGGGCACCGGTTCCGAGACGCAATGCACCGGGGATGCTTTTGCCTACGGTTCAAGTGGAGTAAGGATCACGTCGGCGATTCCCAACACCGATCCGAAAGATCCTCCGGCGAGCAGCCTCACTTCCACCCGGAGCCTTTATTTTACAGCGCCAGGCGGGACCGCTGAGCAGGCGGCCGCGCTTGCCAAGCAGGCGGTTGCGCCACTCCAGACAAGGGAAACCCAGGTCCTGCCGGGAACCGGAGGAGGGGTTGATGGCTCCGTCCTCAGGATGAAAGTCAGGCCTGCCCTGCGAAAGGCCGAACCGGGCAGGACAGCCCGATTCAAAATCACGCTGAAGAACACCGGAAACCTCGCTGCGATGCGGCTGAAGATTTGCGTGAAACCGGCGGGCAAACTGGCCGGTGCTGGCTGTTTCAACAAGGCCGACCTTGGGGCCGGCAACAGCCGTTCTTTTGGCCTTCGTCTGCGGGTCAGGGGTTCGGCCAGGCCCGGCCGAACCTACGCGGCAAAGATCGCCGCGAAGGCCCTGGATACGAAGCCGGTAAAGGGGAAAGTGAAAGTCCGCGTCCCCATTCGGTAGGTTTCCCCCATGGGAGATGGGAGAAGGTCCAAGGAATCTGTCGTGCAGTTTCTGACTGGTCAGGGAAGGTGGTCCGGTGGAATTCGCCGTGCGGCACTTTCGCTGGCTGTGGTCGGATCGTTTGCTTTCGGCTCGGCCCAGGCCGATGCCGCGCTCACCAACCGTGATGGAGACCCCGTTGTGCTCAAGGGATCGGCTCTGCCGGGCTTGGTCGGCACTGCCCCATCCGACGTGGTCGCTTTCGCTTTCGATGGCGGCTGGCAGCAGGTGCCGGTCCAGATCGACGAGCGGCACACCATCAATGTGCGCCAGCTTTACCCCACGTCTGTCAACGGGTATGTGGGTGGCACGTCCCTGGGTTTTGAGCTCAACGTCTTCGCGGATGAGAAAACCCGGTCAGGCGCTGACGCGGACCCGACTTTCGACAATGACGATGAGCTCGTCTTCATGGGCAAGGATCAAGGTGCTCAGGTTCCGTCCGGTTCCAAAGCGACTCCGGATGGCGTGGTCGAAGAACAGGGTATCGAGGTCAAAGTGGGGGACCCGATCGACGGTGGCGCCGGTTTCGTCTACCTGTTTCGCTCGGCCGGCAAGCTGGATCCGGCGGCTGGAAAGAAATACGTCGATTACGACTTCAAGCTGACCAACCTCAGCCCGAGCAAGACGATCGCGACCGGCTACGGCTACCTCAACACGAACAATCCTGAGGACTCTACGGTCACCACCCCCTTCTACCGACTTCATTCGACTGATCGCTGGATGGAAGACAGGATGGAGGTTCTTGCCGGATCGTCGACCGGCATCGACATCCTTGATCGTGAAGTTGCCCAGGCGTCACTCACTGGCTGCAACCGTTCCCAGTACACCTTCTCCGGTAATTGGACGCTGGGAAGCGTGACCCGCGACGGCGACTCGGATGAAGGCACTTACATCGCCGTCAAATCCGGTCCCGTTCGAGCGATTCGATCCTTCATGGGAGGAAACAGCGGACCGTACGTCCAGAAGGAACACATCTACTACGAGCAGCGGGAAGACAGCCAGATCTTCCTTCGGGTTCATCCGATGCTGGACCTCTATGCCTGGACGGACTTCTCGGATGCCGCAATGGGCATGACTTACCGCAACTTCAAAAATCTGAACGGGGTCACGGTCGACGGCGTGCCAGACACGCTGGATCCAGCGACAAATTCGGACTTCGCACCGGGTCAGGTTGCCTGGGAGCAGCTCTCTGGACCACAGGGTTCGGTCAGCACTGTGACCAGCGCCGAGACCGACATGAACCCCTCGGATTTCGGCAGCTATTACCTCGACGATTCGACTCCCACCGCGGGTGCCGAGAAGCAGTGTGGTGGGGACGGCAAATCCTACGGAGCAAGTGGTTTCGGGATCGGCGTCAACACCAAGTCGACACCAAACACCGACCCGCGCTATGCCACTGAAGGCTTTCCGGCAAAGAACCTCACGGTCAACCGGGTGCGTTACTTCGATACTCCTGAAGCCGGTGCTGCCGACGCGGCCCGGGATGCGGCTCAGGTCAAGCAGCCGCTGGCTGCAACCGCCGCGACTTTCATTCCCGGCGCCGGCAAAGCGAAACTGCTGCTCAAGATGAACAAGCGCGCCTATCCGGTGAAGCGCGGCGGGAAAGCGACTGTTGTCCTGCAGGTCAGCAACACCGGAGACGGAGCTTCCGGCAAGCTGAACCTCTGTGTCTCGGGCCCGAAGAAGAAGCTGGGCGGCACCGGATGCACCTCGAAGCCTGCGGTTGCCCGCGGCGGCTCAGCCTCGATCAAGGTCAAGATCAAGGTGAAGCGCGCAGCAAAGAAAGGCCAGAAACTCACGGCGAGGATCGCAGTCAAGGCCAAAGGCGTGAAGACCGCCGGTGGTTCCGTGGCGATCAAAGTCAGCTGACTGCGCGCCAACCGGCCCCTGCCGGGTCAGGCGTGGCCGAACGGAACCGTGGACTTGGGGTCCTCTTCAGGCTTCGGTCCGGCGTGCTTGAACTCGAAGGTCCCGCGAGTCACTGAGAGCACCTGCTCGGCCAGCTTGGCACCGTCTTCCGGGTTGAGCGGGGTTGCGGTGATCCGCAGCACGACTTCGTCGCGGTCGATCTCTTCCAGCCAGATTCCCGGGGGCCTGCGGGTTGGGACCGTGATTGCCTGACGGAGCATGTCCTGTACGACAGCCGGGCTGCTGTGGCTGTCAAAGCGGGCCTTGACGTCGATTCCGTCGGGCTCCATCAGCGGCACGACCGCGCAGTTGAGGATCACGTTGTTGGGAACCATCATGCGGTCCTGTCCGTTCAGGATCGAGGTGTAAAAGAGGCCGAGTGAACTCACGGTGCCTTCGACGGATCCCGCGAGGGGGCCACCGGTGAGGCGCACCCGTTCACCGACCCGGAATGGCCGGGTGCTCTGAAGGACCACTCCGGCGAAGATATTGCCGATCGTCTGCTGGGCAGCCAGACCGAGGATGACCGCAGTGAAAGCACCACCGACCGCGAGGGTGCTGGTCTTGACTCCAGCGATATGGAGGGCGATCCCGGCAACCAGGATGATCGTGACCAGTCGGATCGCGAAACCGACCGTGCCGGCGGTGCCGGGGTCCATGCGCTTGAGGATGGTCGGGGTGATCGTGCGGCCGAGTGCTGAGGCGAAACCCCAGCCGAAGACGAACAGCAGCAGAGCCGTCGCGATCCGGGCTTCGGTTCCGTAACCCGGCGCGATCTGGTGGCGGTGGTTGAAGGCGATGAGGGTCGCGACGAACAGCACCACAAACAGGATCAGCCTGGGCCAGGCCTTGCCCTGCTGGACAGGAATGACCTCTTCACCGAGCCCCGCATCACGCCAGGCATCTGTGCGGGTCTCGAACATCCACTTCGGCATAGGCGGAGCCGAAACTCGCTTCTTGGGTTTTTTGACCTTCTCTTTCATCGGCCAAACACCATATGGCACCCAGTAAGGCCGAACTAAACGGCGTGAACGAAGCAACGATTCGGCCGGGGAGCGAGCGACGGAGAACAGCGAGCTCTACGTTCCCGGGGTGGGGGCGATCAGCACGCATATTGCGTGCTGATCGCCCCCACTCTTTCCCGCACGTTTCGGTCCCGGGCCATCGCTCCTTGTTGGCTGCTCTGGGAGCAGCCAACAAGGAGCGATGGCCGTTCCCGACACGGTGCGCCCGCCCGAAATGAAGCATCGCTCCTCCTTGGCTGCTCTGGGAGCAGCCAAGGAGGAGCGATGCCTGTCTTGCCTCCGGATAACCACCCGCTGCGGTCGCTGAATGGTTTCAGGGCTCTTGACCACGCGGCAGCCCGCCGCCGGCGTCCTTGCCTCAGGACGCCGGCGGTGTGGCGAAACCGAACCTCAACTTCGCTCTAAGGGAAGCCGTTCCAGCCGGCCGCGTAGCAGGGGTTTGCTCCGCAGGGGTTGGTGACTTTCCCGTTCGTGCTGATGAAGTCCGCGATCTGTTTGCGGATCAGCGGCGAGGCGTTGATCACCGTGTCGTGCGGATCAACCCCGGCGTCATCGGCCGGCGGCAGGTTGACCAGCGGCGGCGGATTCGTTCCGAGCTCGGTTGGCCCATCCATCCGCTTCGGACCGATGTCCCAGACGAACATCGCGTTGCCATCCTGGGCCGGACCGGCCAGGTCACCGAGGGTCTCGTGGCCGAAGAACGGTTCGATCATCGACGGCTGGCGCCCCGCGTCCAGCGTGGGAACATGCAACGGAGCTCCGATGGTTCTTGCTTCGACTTCAGTCGTGACGTTAGCCACCTGGTGGTCGCCATAGGCCATCTCCAGCATCACCTTGTGAGCGGGTGTCCCCGGCAGCGGATCGCTGGTCATGTGGTTGGCGTAGCCGTTCGGCTCGCCACGATCCCAAAGCATCTGCATGATCGAGAACATGACCGGTCGGGAAACCTGGTCGGGATACCTCGGATAGAGGACCAGCTTGTAGGTATCGAAATCGACGCTGCGGGTCAGCAGCATCGAGTAGTTGATGCCCGGTACGTAGAGCACCGAGCGGGTGAAGTCGGTTGCGACGGCAGTCAGGGCGCCACCGGCGATACCACCCTGGCTGTTGCCGTAATAGAACAGCTCGTCCTGGTCGATCACCGATACGCCACCGAACTGGAAGGCCGCGTTGTTGGCGAATCCCTGGTTGTGGATCATCAGCCTTCCGAGGAAAAGGAAGTTGAGGAACCCCTGCTGCAGCCGGTCCGGCAGGGACGAGAACTTCGAGAGATCGAGCAGAGCCGGGAAGGCGGAAAGAATGACGTCTTCGCTGGCCATGCCGCTCCAGTCGGTGCCACAGACCATCACCCCGTTCTCGGTGCCGAGCTGGCGGATGTTCGTCGAGTTGACCTCGCCGTAATTACCAAACAGCCCGTGGCCATAAAGCGACGGGCGCACCTTGTGGTCAACCACGAAATTGCCTGGGCTGGACTCGGTCACCGCCGACCGCGGGATGTTGCAGGTGAAACGTGCGGTCTGCTCGTTGCCGGCGATCCGGATCGGCTTCTGGTCGGCATCGAGGTTGAAGGTCGATCCCGGAGGGCAGCCGTCCGCGTTCAGGTAACACGGCACCTGGAAGGTGCCGGTCACGGTGCGGATGTTCTCTACGCCGTTGCCGGTCTGGGTCGGGTAATCCAGGATGTTGGTCACCGTGAAATCCGGAGCATTGCCCTGCACGGTGCCGTCAGTCAGGTTGGTGTCGCCGAGTTCGGCGAAAGCACGGTTCCTGATCGAGAGCATGCGACCAGTGATGTTCTCGGTACTGGCCACGGTGAAGTCCCAGGCCAGGTAGAGCGAGTCACGATTGATCCCGGCGGTGCCGAGCGTGTCGAAGATCGAATCGAAATGGTCACGCCGGTTCTCGATCACCGGGTTGTCGGTCCTGGTGGTGTCGCGATAAAGGCGGAAA